>Ga0076224_111_pt1 | contig 64769 bp, 68 predicted proteins | sample RifGroE2_FD_67848 | JGI IMG/M metagenome (GOLD analysis project Ga0076224, IMG submission 67848) | Parcubacteria (Wolfebacteria) bacterium GW2011_GWE2_47_12
TTTTGGGATGTTAGAAATATGATCTCATCAATACATAATGGAACGAAAACCGTAAAAGTTTTAAGTATGATAAATCGTATTAACGCTTCTCCTTTGGCTGAAGTAAAAAGTATAGAAACAGGAGAAATATTTTCTACTGATATAGCACATTTACAAATGAATCCATTGTTTTTGAAAAGAAAGTATAATTCTTTGAAAAAATACTATAAAAAATATAGACCAGAATTAATTCTTAAATGGTCATCAAGTTTCATAGAAGAATATAACCAATATGTAATAATTGGTATTTTGCCAGAAGTGAATTGTGTTTTGGTTTTAAATAAAGATGGGGTTGTAGACTCATTTGGATATGGTCATACTAATTTACAACTTCAAAGAAATATTAGTTACGATCAACAACAGGAAGCCTATATGGAAGCCTATATGGAAGAAGATTATTATGATGACCAAAGTGATTATTATTATGATTTTGATGAAGAAGTAATATAAACATGTGATGAATAAAATATTAGTTTTGTTGGCTGACTAAAAACATATAACAGAAAGGATTTTAAACGATGGACATTAAAAAACTTCTTTCAGAAATTGAAAGACAAGCTAATGGAATATTAAGAGATATTAACGAATGTGACAAAGTATATATACAGGCAGATCATATAAAAGGGTTAGTAATGAGATTAAGAATTAAATTGGGTATTGAAAGATAGAATTCATTACCATAAAAGAACATGAAAGGTTAATTCTATAGGGTGAAAGAAAGATGGAGGTAAACAAAATGACTTTAAAATTAGAAGAAATGGAACAGGATTTAATTTTAGCATGTAAATTATGGTATGGTGACAATGGTGTTGAAAAGGTTATCGGGCATTATTGTAATTATGATCCAGAACATTGTGACATAAGAGCAAAGTATTATTTTTCATCGTTATTTATTTGCACTCCTCGTCTTGATTAGCCTCAATACTACTAATATCATTATATATCGCGCCTGAAAGATTTCCTTCATCATTGTAAAACTCTATTCCAACTATTTCGTTTAATATATTTATGTCAACTACCTTCTTGGGGTACATAAAAGGGGCGCTTATCGCGCCCCATAGGTTCTCCTAATCATTCTGCCAACAGTCGATTCCTTTCGCACTGCAACTCATCAATGTCGACCTTGTTTCTGAGCTTTTCCAGCGCCTTTGCTTCGATTTGGCGAATACGTTCCCGTGTTACGCCCAGCGTATCTCCGATCTCTTCGAGCGTTGCCCGATATCCTTCCCATCGGCCAAACCGATAGCAGAACACGAACGTTTCTTCTGCGTCGAGATCGTCCAGTTGTACCCGCTCGATCCATTCGCCGCATGCTGCCCTGTCGTACAACACCCCTTCCGGAGGTTGCATCCTTTTGGCTACTCTGTTCTCTATCTCATACATCTTCCGCTCGTCGATTCCCAGTACCGCCTTGATGTCTTCCATCGTCAGGTCATACGTCATACCGAACCGCAGCAGTAAAATGTATCGCTCCTGCGGGCTTATCAGCTTAAGTAATCGCTCAACTTCCGAATCCGCCTTTTCCGAAATCACCCGCTCTTCCGCATTGGGCCGCTCGTCTTCTACTGTGTCGCCGAACACATACCCATCCTCATCGGATTCGTCGATTGGTCGATCAAGGGAATAGGGTATCTTTGAGATCGATCTCAAATATTCAACGCGCTCGACAGACTCCCCCATCCGCTCTGCAACCTCCTTAAGATCCGGCCTTCCACCCTGTTCGTTGGTCAACTCGCGCGTTACGCGGATCATTTTCAAGATCTCGTCGACCCGATGCACCGGTAGGCGCACAATGCGGCTTTTGACCGCTAGTGCCCGCGTGATCGCTTGCCGGATCCACCATGTTGCATACGTGGATAGCTTGAACCCTTTTTCAGGCTCAAACTTTTCAATCGCAATAAATAATCCCAGGTTCCCCTCTTCTATCAGGTCAAGAAACGGCATCCCGAAGTACATGTACTTCTTTGCGATCTTTATCACCAACCGAAGATTTCCTTCGATCAATCGCGTGCGTGCTACGGGGTCTCCCGTTTCTCGATATCGGACTGCAGTTTTGAATTCCTCCTCCTTTGTCATTAATGGGATTCCTCCAATCTCCTTCAGATACAGCTTTATGATATCGTCGGCGAATGGACTATCCTGCTCCGCCGATTGCTTCTTCTTATCCTCGACGTCTTCATCCTCATTCTTCTTTATGGTTTTCCCAATCTTAGGAACACCACTTCGTTTCGCAGCCTTTTCCTTGGGAGCCACTGCAACGGCGGGCTTTTTTACTACGCCTTGCACCTTTTTCTCCTCCCTAATTACCACGGGAGGAGTACTAGCTATAGCCGATTTTCCCACCTGCCTTGACGGGTTTTTTCCTTTTACCTCCTCGCGGAGCCGTCTCTCCAACAGTTGCGTCAAGAAATCCTCCTCATCCAAAACGAGAACCCCGTTAAATCCCTGTTCCATATCCATTCCCCCTTTCCTTATTGGAATATATTATAAAAAGTTACTGCCCCTATATAATCATCATCTTCTTACTGTGTCAATTATTACTCCGTAAAAAAGAGGAGGCCGAAGCCTCCCCATTACTTATCACTACGAATGCGCTAAAACCGGTACTCGATGTTGGCGGTCGCCGAGATCGGAACCCTTTCGAGGTAGCGCCCCTGGAGGATGATGTTCACCCGCTCGGTAGGCATCAGCACGATGCCGGCAACGGTGGCGAAGTTGTTCACCTGCTCGAACTTCACGCACATAGCGTTGGAGTACACGTTCTGACTCGTGTACATGTTCGCAGACATGACCGCCTTCGCATGGGTGATGTCTTCGTACTTCTCGCCCGCGTACACCGCGAACTGCTTGCTCGGTTGGTACTGGGCGATCGCGCCGACGGACCACAGCCACATCGGCCCGTAGTCGAGCTGTGCATCCACCGGATTGCCGTACATGGAGCCCTTGCTGGAATCACTGGCGCTTCCGAGGCGTCTTACATCAGCGACCAGGCCGATCTTGGCGTAGCTGATCTTCATGGGAACCACCTTGGCGCTGAGGCCAAACACCGAGACGGTGTCTTTGGCATCGCCGAACGCGTCGAATGCGTTTCTCACCGAGGGGGACCCGAGGCCTCCGAGGATGCCCAGGGAGTACTGCTCGGTTCCGTAGCCGGCCGTAGCCAGTACGGTCGGCGTCGCGATCGTGTAGGTCGTGTCGACATCGGGCACCGTCTTTACGCGCATGTAGTTGGTGGACGCTTCGATGCCGGCGTAGGCGCCGGTCTGGTTGTCCAGGGGCAGGTTGTCCGCCGCCAGCACGTTCGTCGTTCCGAGGAACATCGTCGCTGCGATCACCAGTGCGCCTAAGACGCCTAATCCAAACATCTGCAGTTCCATTTTTTTCACGTTTTCTCCTCCTTTTTGTATGTGCGCCGAAGCGCACAGCAGTTGTCCGAGTTCCACGTCCTTATCTCGATCTCTCCTTTTGTTCGTAGTTACTAAAGAATCTAACCAAAATAAAGCATATATTCATATATATGTCAACTCTCTACCAAAAAACGACGCATTTGCGTCGCTTTTTAGTTTCGAATGTCGGGGTGCCGGGAATCGAACCCGGATCTTACACACCCGAAGCGCATATACTACCACTGTACTACACCCCGTTAGAAAATTTAACCTTACGCCTGTAATACTATAGATATTTCTACTAAAAATCAAATTATATAAACAAAAAGGCGGGATTTCTCCCGCCTCGCGTAGCGAACCTTAGAAGCTTGTTAATCTTCCAGCTCTCGCTTGAATATGACGCGGCCGAGCCAATATTCTTGAGCGACCGTTCCACAGAGCTCCCAACCTTGCTCCCCAAGATCATCGAGCCTGCTTTGAGCACTTTTCATTGCTGAAACAGAGCCCACATTAATTTCCTCGAGCAAATACTCCCATTTTTTCATATATCCCTCCTGGGAAAATTCATTTCTTAGCTACTGTGTCCAGCTAATCATATCCTTTTACTGTCGTCAACATCACACGTGGAACTGTTTTTTCATTTCCTTCTCTACTCCCTCTTCAAATTCATCCTTCGTTTCTTTTGCCTTCGCCACCATCGCATCCAGTGCAGTTTCTACCATTGCGTCCAATTCCTGTACTCGGCGCTTCAGGAGCACATTCTCATTTTTGAATGGATCTTCGATCACTTCTTCGAGTAGGATGCTTAATATCTTACCGATCCTTGGGCCCGGCTTAATACCCAATGTTTCCATGATCTCCAAACCATCAATCTTAAGCATCTTGGGCGATATTGGATCGCGCTTTACCTTTTCGATCATAAACAACAGGTGGCGTAATTTGTACGGCACTGCCTTAGGAACACCAGACCCAATACGATCCGCCTCGCGCACCTTGATCAGGTCATCGATCGACTCCGGGCCGACCCGCGCCAAAAAACGACGTACTCCCGCAGGACTTACCTCCCCCACATTGTAATAGAACATATGGTAGCGCACCAAATGGATGACGTATTCGGCAACATGCTTTGAAACATGTAGTCTATCCAACATACGAGCGACAATGCGTGCACCGACCAACTCATGATTATAGAATGTAGATTTCAATCCATCGCCCGCCTTTGTCTTTGGCTTTCCCACATCATGCAACAACGCAGCGAGTCGCACCTCGAGCGAATAATCCTTCTTCACTGCATATTCGAGCGATTTCAAATTATGTTCCCATACCGAATAGATGTGGTGTTCGTTTTGTCCTATACCGATGCCATCACGTAATTCTGGCATGACAAATTTCAACAACCCTGCGCGCTCTAATGCCTCCACTCCTTCCATCGCCTTTTCCGTCATGATGATCTTGATGAACTCATCACGAATCCGCTCTTTTGCGATCATCTCCAATAGGCCCGAGCTATGACGCAATGCGTGCTCGGTATATTCTTCTATTACAAATCCAAACTCGGCAGCAAACCGCACTCCACGCATCAGCCGTAGCGCGTCCTCCTCGAACCGTTTTAGCGGATCTCCTACCGTCCTGATCACTCCTGCATCAAGATCTTCGCGGCCGCCATATGGATCAATGACCTCGTTCGTATCAATGTCATATGCCATCGCATTGATAGTAAAGTCACGACGCGACAGATCATTCTCAACCTTGTCTGCAAACCGAACCTCGTCCGGATGGCGCTTATCCGAATACTTCCCTTCAATACGAAATGTCGTCACTTCCACAATCTTGAGCCTTGGATCTTCACTCTCCGTTTTGACCGCAACCGTGCCAAAGCTATTTTCATACACGCTTTCAGGAAACAATCCCTGAATCTGCTCCGGGCGAGCACTGGTCGTAATATCCCAATCCTTCGGCTCGACACCCACGATCATGTCACGGACACACCCCCCAACCAGATATGCCTCATACCCGGACATCTTCAATAAGGCGCAGATTGCTCGCGCTTCCTTCGGTATTTCAAACAGTTTTTCTTCTTTTTTTCGCATAATCAGCATTGTCATTCCCGCGGAAACGGAAATCTATATGATCCTGAATCCCCCCTCCTCGGGAATGACAGATGGAAGGCAATTAAGTACGAGAATCAAACCCTGATTTCTCCTTGACTAATCTTGTCTTTTGTTGATTTCCATTATACACTATACGAACGGAAAACTTAAAACAATGCACCCGTAGCTCAATTGGATAGAGTAGCTGCCTTCGAAGCAGTTGGTTGGGGGTTCGAGTCCCTCCGGGTGCACATACGAACAAAAATACCCTTCGGGGTGTTTTTGTTTTATGCTTTTTTATTGACTTCCTCATTGTTACCCATCTATCATACATATAGTCTTTTTTAATACGCGCTAGAGGAGGTTCTTTTTGAAACAATCCCTTATCCGTTTGGCTTGTTATGGAACCGACATTGGGCTAAAATTCCTCGACTTTCTGGGAATATTCGCTGTGGCGAGCATAGTCGCTATCGTCTTCTTTAGTAGTATCATGCTCTTTGCTGCCGCGATCCCGCTCGTCCTTGGCAACGTGGTCTGTTTTTTTGAAGGAGACGAATTGACCCAGGTAATCGTCACCCTTTGCTATTATTTGGTCGCCTATTTGTTTTTCGCCCCGTATATTTTCGGGTCGAGTCGGCGAGAATTCTACATCCACCCCTAGCTTCACTGCTCCCCCGCCTCGCGGGGGAGCTTTTTGTTGACGAATAAACCTTTTTTGATATAAACTACAAAGGCATTTGTTTAATGCACACGCCCCTGTAGCTCAGCCTGGTAGAGCACCTGCCTTTTAAGCAGTGTGTCGATGGTTCAAATCCATCCGGGGGCACATCCTTTGACTGATAACAAATAACGCATAACTAATAACGGGTTGCAAATAAGCACTAATTGTTATAAAGTAAGCGTTATAAGTTACTGGTTATAGGTTATTAGTTAATAACGCATCTCTAGCTCAATTGGCAGAGCAGGGGCCTCTTAAGCCCAAGGTTCTGGGTTCGATTCCCAGGGGATGCACAAAATTAAAAATCCTTCCATTCATTGGAAGGATTTTTGATTAGGATATAAACCCGTCGTCACTATATACACCTTTTATCGGTTACTTCTTCGTGAAATCAATGAGGATACAAGTCGCCATATCACAATTGCAAAAATAAAATTAATAATAATACTAAAAATAAAATTCTCCCTCATAAATACTCCTCTTGGAGAATGGCCGCTAATGTCAACTCCCATCGGATAAGGGAACGGCGGATTGTAAAAACTTAGATTTTGCACCGCAAACGGAATTGGCAACCCAAATTCAAGATGTGTGATTGTCTCAGTATCGTATGCGATGTCCGTTGTCCAAAAAAGCGAGCTTGCCGTAAAAAATACAGCAAAAATCAATACATACACTATTACTTTATATTTAGCCTTCTTTTTTTCCGCCCTTATCGCGCCTACTGTTACGATCGTCATCAATATGGCGAATACGACCAGTATTATTCTTGTAAGTATAGACATAATTGAAATTATATAAAAAATAGCCCTCTCTGCACAGAATACAGAGAGGGCCAGTAAATTACAACACTACCTCATAGATAAAGGGCATACTAATTGCATGTGCCTCTTACGGTAGCATCCCACTGCCACCAATACTGCTGACAGCCAGGGGCCGTAAAGTGATCCGTAAAGGGAATAGTAAAGTAGTTATTATTCGCACTGCATCCATATGAACACCATGTAGTGGTGCATCCTGTCGGCCATTGCCTTCCCCTCTGAGAAGATAGCTTTAGCCAGCTGGAATTACCCCCTCCATTCGTCATGCGCGTAACCGTGTAATAGACCTTTCCTGAGGTAAGCATTACAGCTCGTCCAGACCCGACGGTAACAGCATTCTCGTCGAATATGTCACCTACCTGCGTATCCACATAGGGATCTGGTAAATCCGATGCCCAATATCCTGACGGAGCATTACCATACGCCGTTCCGTCATAATCATAGAATAGAGCGTCGGGCTCAAATGTACTATCTCCATTGGTTATGAGCCATTGAAGCCTTGTTGGGGTATGCCAATACATCCATTGGTAGATATAGCGAGAGTATTGATCTTCCCCAACATCAACTTTTCCCCAACTTGGCACGAATTGTGTGTCGGTTGTAGCCGAGCAGCTGATTGTTTCAGCGATTGCGGCTCTGGAAAAGGAGAGCAGTAGTGCAAATACCATTATGCAAAATATAGCTCGATTTTTCATCTTCTTCCTCCGTTTGATATAGGTAAGAATTTATTGTCCTGGCAATATTGCCGACTGCGGCTTCCCTTTTTCCTTGAGTTCAATTACTCTGACGAACGGATTTTCCCCCGCAAAGGTGTTGATATCCTTCGCTTGTCCGTACACCTCGACACCCACCACGCGAATTCCCCTTTTCTTGAAATCCGTCTTCATCTGATCAGCTTCGGTGCGATGCGTAATAAGTGCTTTTCGAAGATTATCATCCTTTTCCGCAACAATCATTCTATCTTCGTCATCCAGTCTTTTCTGAATAAACAACAGGTGATCGCGTTGATAATTTGACACCGCTTCTTCAAGCGTTTCGCCCTGCTTGAGAATGTAGCCTCCGCCATAGGATTGCGTACCATGCCGAAATCCTTTCACTTCAAGGGAAGTATTGCGGATCGCAATTTTAACATCCTCCAAAGACATGTCGTTCGTAAAAAATGCGATTGCATCGACCTTCTTTTGAGGTGTTTCTGACAGGGTGCTTTGGAATTTTTCCTTTGCGCTTAAAATCCTCGCCTCCATTGACCCGTTACTCGCAGAGACAGCTGTAACAGCCGTCATTCCAAGTATTACCAAAACCGCCCCAATAATCATCCGTATACCTTTTTTCATTTTACGCCTCCTGGTTGATAGTTGTTGTTCATTAATAAAGCATTAACCCTACTCGAGACATTTCATTGATTATATCTACCTCCTTTTAAAAGAACTGTTACGCATTGCATATATGACATTACTACTCTCCCCTCCCTCTTGCCATTATTTATAACAGTGCGCAATTATGTGTTGTACATGAAAAAATATTCTTCAACAAACTACGCTCGCCAATATAATTTTTTGTTATATAAAATCTGTTCTGTTTTCTATTTCTTTCCTCCTCTTCCCCTTACCTCATTTCCTTACTGCCTCCTTGTCTTCTCTATTTCAATACCCTTGATGTGGTAAGAAGTGATGCCCGATCCATAGAAACTCAAGCATTTTCAAGGGCTCTTTGCAGTCCGGGGCTTGTTTGATAAAACTCCCAGAAGCGTGCAGGGTATGTTTTCAGGCGGTTTGATGTTTTACCGCCCATGTGCACACATTCAAAAATCCTTCCATCTTGGAAGGATTTTTGAATGTGTGCGTTTATGCAATCGGCAATGAGATATAGAATATCGTTCCCTTTTCCTTCGGCTCGAACCAGATCTTTCCTCCCAGTAACTTCGCATATTCCTGCGCGATATAGAGACCAAGACCGGCACCAGCTATCGCGGTGGTATCAATATTTCTTCCCCGGAAAAACTTTACGAATACAAGTGGTTTCTCCTCTTCCATTATTCCCACGCCAAAATCTTCCACCCGTATAACCAATTCTTCATTTTTTATTTCCGCTGTCATCTCGACTTTACCATTTGGAGAACTGTATTTAACCGCGTTATCAAGCACTTCATCAATAATGTACTTACTTAGTTTCTGATCGGTAATAATGCTTGCTGATGCAGAAAGCTGCGGTGATAACACTGTGATTGATTTTTGCGCTCCGCTCTCATTTGCTTTTTTTATTGATGGATCAAATAGGTCTGTTAACTTTATTGCCCGTTTTTCAACCTGCCTTATTTTCTGATCTATTTTTGAAACCAAAATCAGCTGGTCACTAAGCCGACTTAGACTCTGCATCGCCTGATACGCGGTATCGACTTCCCTCCTCATATCTTCTATTATTTTCTTGTCCTTTGCCGCTTCCAAGCTCCATAGCGCCTTAGTGACCGGCGTTCTCAGTTGGTGAGACGCATACGCCAAATCGGATCGATGGCGATTTTGCTCGCGTTCTTGAGAAACGTCCCGGAAAATTATAATGGCACCAATAACCATTCCCTTTTTATCAAAGATAGGAGCTGCACTGTCGCCAATCTGTACCTCCGCACCATCTTTTCTAATCAATACCGTATTACCGTTCATAAAGCCTATTTTCCCTCGTACGAGTGCGTCTTCTATAAATGTAATATTTTCCTTACGATCTGCTTCACTGATAAATTTTACGATTTCACGCAACGACTTCCCCATTGCCTCCTCTTTCGACCACCCACTCAACTCGCCGGCAGTTTTGTTCCACAAGGTTATATTCCAATAGCGATCGATGGCGACGACTCCATCACCTATGCTATCAAGAAATATCCGCTCCCGCTGGCGATACATATTCAAAACACCGATAAACCGCGCAATGAAATACATGGAAAATATCAATATTATCAATATTAATCCGTTGATCATCAACCGTTGTTCTAAATTTTTATCCCGTATCACAAATGCGGGAGGATTTGGCTGTTCCACTATTACTCCCCAGTTATATTGAGCAACGGGGGCAAATGAGACAATTTTCTCCCGTTGGTCGCCCTGTGCGGATATCACTTCGATCCCCGATTCTCCCTGCATTACCCGTTTCACATACGACCGTTGCGAAAAATTCGGCAACTCCGCATGCGCCGGACTATTTGAATATCCAGCAACGTCACCTCGGCGATCTACAAAATACATAAATCCTTCCTGTCCGACATCAATCTCTTTACTCCACCCCGTCAATGTATCTGTTATGATCTGCAATGTCAGTAAGCCGACAAATTTCCCGCCTTCGTTCATAATCGGCACAACGATAACGATTGTGTTTTGATTTGTCGCTCCATAATACATCTCCGAAACATATGGCTTCTTGCTGTTAATCACAGCCGTGTACCATTCGCGATGCGCAAAATTCACTCCTTCGACTCCCGGAAATCCCGGTGCAATTACCCGGATAGTCCCATCAGGGCTAAATAGCCCCACATGTTCAACAAAAGGAAATTGCGCATAAACATCCTTCACGATCGTGCGTGCATCTTCCCATTTTTCGTTTTCTATCGCCGTGCGCAATACTGGTCGCGCCGCAAGCGAAGTTGCAATATCAGATAGTCGATTAAATCGCTCCTCCATTAAAATCGCCCCCACCCGTGCAATGGATTCCCTCCGAGCCACTATTAGATCTGTAAGATTCTTTTTCCCTTCAAAATACCCCAGTGTGACCACGGCAACAATCGGGAATATTACCAGTAAAAAAATACCCGCCTTAATAGCCGTATTTTTATGACCTTTTACCGAAAATAATTCGATAAGTTTCTCTATTAATTTTTCAATCATACTTTTTAAAAGAACTTCGACGTACGTTAAATGAATATCGTAAACCCCCACATTCATCAATGCGGTTGCCGGACATGCGACCAATTCTTTTCATTTCATACGGAATATTTTCGAAAGTGCTATAAACACTACAAGATATATCTGAGCGTCCTGATGCTTCTATTATACACTACTCTGCACAAAAAATACCACAGCCCCGATGTTATGTTTTACAATTATATTATTGTCTCCACTATCTATTCTCTACTACTCCCGTATTTCCTATATTTCGATGTCTTTGATGTGGTAAGGGTAATACTCGATAGATAAAAACCCAAGCATTTTTAATGGCTCTTTGCAGTCCGGGGCTTGTTTGATAAAACTCCCAGAAGCGTGCAGGGTATGTTTTCAGGCGGTTTGATGTTTTATCGGCTATGTGCACCACAAACAAAAACCACCAGCCCAAGGCTGGTGGTTTTTTATTTTACACCTTTATGAGATCGGCAAGGAAACGTAGAAGGTTACCCTATCTCCTTTCGAATCAAACCATATTCTGCCCCCTAAAATTTTCGCGTATCCTCTTGCGATATAGAGACCCAGTCCAGCGCCGGCGATTGCAGTGGTATCGATATTTTTCCCTCTAAAAAACTTAGTGAAGACAGCCGGCTGATCTTCGTCCAATATACCAAAGCCAATATTACTCACCCGTATCAACAACTCATTATTATCAATCGTTGCATCAACATCAACAGTACTTTTTTCCTTGCAATAGATAATCGCATTTTCAATAAGTGCCTGTAGTATCTTTTTTAATAATGGAATGCTCGTAGTAATTTTGATTAGGTCGGGAACGGTGTGGACTTCAAGAACTACATCCTTATTCTTCGCTTTTATTGCCATATCATTAACGATGCCACTCAACACATCACCAAGCTCGACGTCCGTCTTTTCAACAACCACTTGTTTTTGATCTATGCGCGAAACCTCAATAAGCTCTTCGCTTAACTTATTTACGCTTTGGATTGCTTGATATGCTTCACTAACCTGCCCTTTGATTTCTTGCATGTTTTCTTTATCTAGGGCCGATTCCAGCATCCATAATGCCTTTGCCACGGGGGTACGAATTTGGTGCGAAGCGTAGGCAAAATCGGAATGAAGGCGATGTGTCTCTCTCTCCCGTGAAGCATCTCGGAATATGATGATCGCTCCGGACACCACACCATCATGTTCAATAATTGGCGCAGCGCTATCGCTGATAGGTACTTCACTACCATCCTTTTTTATTAAAATAGTATCACCTTCCATTGAGAAAGCTTTGCTATGCAGCATCGCCTCTTCAATAAACATAATGTTTTCTTCCCGATCGCGTTCACGAATAAATTTTACAACATCGCGGAATGACTTACCTAAAGCCTCATTCTGAGACCATCCGGATATTTCTGTTGCGGTCTTATTCCATAATACAATGTTCCATGCCCGATCGATTGCCACAACGCCGTCGCCAATACTCTCCATAAGCGCTTTGCTTTTATTTAGCTCCTTCTGCAACTCTTCGGATATACTGCTGATCTGTGCAGCATCCTTGATCAATGTGTCGGTCATCACATTGAACTCTTTCCCCAATGTACCAATTTCATCGTTCGACGACCCGGCAACACGTTGTGTACGATCTCCTTTTGCGATAGCAGTTGCCGTATTTGTCAACGCAACGACAGGGCGCACAAATATTTTTATAAAAAGAAATGAAATGAGCCCGATAATTAGCACAATAAGCGACACCATAAATGCAGTTGTTCGCAATGCAAGGCTCGCTGCGGGACCAAAAACAACCCGAGTAGGCGCTTTGGCAAGCAAAAGCCATCCATTGCCCTTATACGACAAGAAGCCTAACGAGGGCGCGTGCGTTATTAAATATGGTTCGCTATCGCCTGCATGCTCCCCGATGGTCGTAAATGGATTTTGTTTCCCGTTAAATCTTTTCCGATCATTTTCGACGGTTTGATCACGGTTGAATAGATTTAGAGGGTTATCCCGGTTAGTGGCGATAAGAATACTTTTACTATTATACAGATCAAACTCACCTGGAATACTTGAGGTGTTCAATGCTTCAGAAATGACGGGCCACGACATGTTTCCTATGATAACGCCCTCAACGGGCCGTTTACCCGACTCACTCTTGATCGGAGCAGCAAAAATAACTGTAGGTTTCCCAGTGTCTTCTGATGTGATCATATCGGAATAATATAATCCTCCCCCCAACGCCTTTTCATATGCCACATTACTGATAGGCTCTTGCTTGATCGATTTACCGACCTCATCGGCATGCGTCGAAAGAATTATCGTACCATTTCTATCTACTATAAAAAGAATGTCCCATGGGCCGGTCAAAAAAGTCAGCTCTCGCATGCGCCGATTGATTTCCGGTTGAATATTTTTTTCACCTCCCAGGAAGCGCTCAAAATCCTCTTCTTCTCCCATTGTCTGCAAGGTCAGCAGATAATTATTGAATATACGGTCTATCTTGTCGATCGTCTCAGCGGCGGATATGGTTTGCTGAGCGCTGATATTTTTTTTCAGAATCGAGCGGGTTGAAGTAAAGATTAAAAACGAAGTGACCATAATCATTACGGTAGCACCCCCGCCAAAGATAAGCGCAACTTTTGTTGTTAATTTCATAAAATAGCAATGCAATCTACTGATTGGATCGGAATAGATCGCGAATAAATCGTGGTTCAACCATAGCATCGGTATCGACCGTCTTCGATGATTTGCCTGACAGTTTGATGAAATTGTCGACCGCCCGCATATTTCCATACAGCGACTGAGACCCGGGCGCAAACGTAAATGCGGTTCGATTATCGGCCGCATCAAGCACGGAAATGCCCTTGAGTTGCGCCAGGATGTCTTCCGGAGAAGACCCAAGCTCTTTCGCGACAATATCATTTGCCTCCATGGGATTCGCTTTCCAAAAATCAATGGCACGAAAATAGGCCCTAACAATGGCCTGCACCTTATCGGGATATTGATCGATAAAATCGGCCCTCATTGTAAGCACGTCTACTACCACTCCTAACGCATCCGCAGAAGAAAACAATAACGTTCCTCCGCTCTTTTTGATCGCCTTCGTCATGTACGGTTCATACGTGACCGAGGAATCGACATCACCGGCAATGACTGCATCCGCCGCTTGCTCAGCGGTTAGATTCACCGGTATGATATCTTCGAATTTCATATCATACTGGTCCAAGGCATACCGAAGGAAGAATTCCTCAATAGTCCCGCGCTCAACACCCACCTTTTTCCCTTTCAAATTTCGTATCGAGGAGATACCGGGCCTGGCGATGATCCCGTCGGCCCCATTGCTCTGATCAATCGCAATGACCGCCATGTTATCAATCCCTTCATATGCATCGGTAACGCAATCGAATGTAGGATTCGCTTTCCCTTGAATCTCACCCGATCTATAACCCTGCAAGAGCTCCGTCAATCCCGAATAACGTCGCACCTCCACGTCGAGCCCCTCATCCTTGAAGTACCCCTTCTTATCCGCAATGATCAGCCCGAGGTATCCCGGCCAATCAACACGTCCAATAACAATCTTCTCTTGAGTAGTAGTAGTAGTAGTAGTAGTAGTAGATTTCCAATACCCAAACCAGGCAATGATTAAGATACTGATGCCTATCGCAACAAAATATAATGATTTTTTATTCATTTTTATTTTATATAAACTTTCCGTAAACTTATGCCCGAGGGTTTATAGGATGAGTTTTGAAAAATTAAATTCCGATGAGTAGCATATATGATTACCGTAATAAGTATACCATTACAACTCGAGAACTGGAAACAGCGCCCTATCGACTTAATAGCCTAAGTCGTTACCCCTACCTATCTAACATCTGTGCCATCTACCCATTCTATTTAAATACATACTATGTGGTAATGCGAGATACTTGATTAGTAGAAACTCAAGCATTTTCAAGGGCTCTTTGCAGTCCGGGGCTTGTTTGATAAAACTCCCAGAAGCGTGCAAGATATGTTTTAGGCGGTTCGATGTTTTACCGTCTATGTGCACAAATTTAAAAATCCTTCCAGTTTGGAAGGATTTTTAAATAGGGTATAAACTCATTTTCACTATATGTGCTTTTTATCGATCATCTCTTCGTGAAATTACTGAAACTGCAATCCACCACGATGCAATTGCAAAAATAAAATTAATAACAATGTCAAAAAGAAGCTTTCCCAATATAAATGCCGTTCCGCCAGACATTCCACTTAGGTTTACCCTCATCACATAAGGAAAGGGTGGATTGAAGTATCTTTGATCTTGCATCATGAATGGGATGGGCCATCCAAATTTAAGATGTGTGATCGTTTCAGTATCGTATGCAGTATCCGTTGTCCAAAAAAGCGAGCTTGCCGTAAATAACATAGCGAATATCAACAGATATAGCGCCACCTTATCTCTATTCCTCCTTTTTCCTACCCTTATTGCACTTATTATAATTAACATAAGAACAACGAGCACAGATAGTAGTATTTTTGCAAATAGAGACATGATTGAGATTTTATAAAAATAGCCCTCTCCGTACAGAATACAGAGAGGGTCGATGAATTACAACGCTAATGATAAGGACATGCTAATTACACGCGCCTCTTACAGTGACATCCCACTGCCACCAGTATTGCCTGCAGCCAGGAACAGTGAAGCCGTCATCATTTTGTGATGATAGCGAACGTGCAGGATCTGACTGATAGTGTCGAATATCAGCAACACGCAACTAATACTTTACATATAATTCAAACCCTATTTTTCTTGATGAAATCAGCGATTTTTACTAAAACTGCATACAGTTTTATATATTTACATATACTTATCCGGCTTAAGTAATCTCCCAAAATCCCGCCCTTTCCAACCCCCATGAATAACCCTAACTTGCACATTACCACCACATATTGACAAAATGGCGCGAAAGCGCCATTTTGTTATTAGTAACTACCATCTTCTCATGGAGGTGTCTCATGTCCGAGCTCAAGGCATTATTGGAGCAGTTTCTCTCTTCCGCAAATGCACCTCAACAACTTTTTGAAACCGATAATTGGGGGTCTCTGGAAGCCATGTGGCTAGGCGCAGTCAGCGCCCATACACGCACTCTCATCGAGTGGCGCATGGCACAGGTACTTACCACTATCCCCCACCTCGACAACCTCATCGAACTCCACAAGCAGGCCCTTGCTACTTCTGTCGCACTCCTCATTGAGAGGCGCATACGCGAAACACTCCCCTACATCCTTCCTCATATCGATGATTGGCACACGCTTGTGTGCATTCGGAAGCATGTACCCAGCGAACCCATTGCGGATCATCTCGTTGAAAAGCGAATGCGCCAGGTACTCCCCGCTATCCTCCCCACCATTACCGAATGGCCATGTCTCCTGAAGATGTGGAAGAGTGTTCCCGGTAACACGCCATCCGAGCGTCTTGTCGAAGAGCGTATGTTCGAGGTTATCTTCACCGTTTCTGCCGATGCCGTACCGGAATGGTTCACACACTATCTCCAGAACCCGGATTCTATTCCTAATCAACATTTCGCCGTTCCGATCAGCGAGAAGGCTCGCTTTCTCCTTATCGATCTGTGATCTTATAGCGGCGCCCAGGAGGCGCCGTTTTTTATTCTCCAAAAACCACCGCAGTGCGGTGGTTTTATCGTTCTTATTTCTTCGCTTTCTTATATTCTCCGAGTGTTTCCACTTCAAAAAAGTTTTCGCGCGCCGTGTAATCTTCGATGCGCTTTACGATCTTTGCCATCACGGCAACTGCTCGTGCCGGATGCTTTCCTGCGGCTGTCTCGTCGGACAACATAACCGCATCACCTCCCTCGAACACTGCATTAGCCACATCGCTTACTTCTGCGCGTGTCGGATGCTCGTGGTCGATGAGTGTCATCATCATTTGCGTCGCGACGATCGCCGGCTTATTGTGCCAATGTGCGTGTCGGATCAGGTTCTTCTGGATGATTGGCAAATCCTCCATCGGTATTTCGATTCCCAGGTCTCCTCGGGCAATCATGATACCGTCAGAAGCTTCAATGATCTCATCAATATTGTCGAGTGCCAATGCACGCTCTATCTTTGCAATCACCTTGATCTTCTTGTCCGGGAATTCGCTTCGCAGCTTATTGATATCATCAGCAGACTGTACGAATGACAACGCAATATAATCAGCTCCCTGCGCGACGCCGAATTTTGCATCTTCGATATCCTTTTCGGTAACGCCTCCTCGGGTCAAATTCGTACGCGGAACGTTAATGCCCTTCTTCGAAAATAACGTGCCTCCGGTAATTACCTTTGCATGGATTTGTGATCCCTGCACGTCGGTGATGTCCAATTCCATGGCGCCATTGGCGAGATAGAACGGTTCGCCCGTCTTTACGTCAATATGCAAATATGGATCATCAATCGGAATAACTCCTCCCGGTTCGTATTCCTTCTGCTCATATGAGAACACGTACGTATTCCCTTCTTCAAGTTCCACCCCTTCAGTCGGCAACTTGCCAACGCGAATGCGTGGACCCTGTAGGTCTTGCAGGATCTCGACGGACGTTCCCAGCTCCTTATTGATCCGTTGGATGTTTTCCTTGCGGGTATTGTACTCTTCTACGGTGCAGTGTGAGAAGTTCATGCGAGCAATGCTCAGGCCTGCCTCGGCCATAGCTTTCAATTCTTCGTACGACTCGGACTTCGGTCCAATAGTCGCAATAATCTTTGTTTTCATATCTATATTTTTAATTATCGTGAGTTTATCAGTATATGCGATATGGCGGTTTTTGCAATAGGAGTAAAAAATGCCCTGGCGCAAGCGCCAGGACTACTATCCTCTATCAATTCATTTACTCTCCCTCATGATTTTGAACTATCTTTGGGTACATTTCGAACAATGCGAACAATACGGCAAGTACCACCGGCCCCACGAAGAATCCGATAATACCGAAGAAATTTAATCCTCCCAATGCCGAGAATAAAATGAGTAATGGGTGAATATTAATACCCTTCCCGATAAGTGCGGGACGGACAACATTATCTACTGTTCCCACAATGCCGAATCCCCATATCGCAAGGACCGTCGCCAAAACGACATGCCCCGTAACGAAGAGAAACGCCACCGCCGGCACAATAACCAACCCCGTCCCCACGGCCGGGATCATTGCGGCAAATGCCGCAATACTCGCCCAAAGGACTGGGTTTGGGATACCTACAACGGCAAACCCAATCCCCGTCAGTACCCCTTGTAACAGCGATACGATAAGTGTTCCCTTTGTAACCGATGCAATCGCCAATTCCACCTTGTTTAGCAATTCTTCATTGTGTGCATCCTCCAAGGGACTTAGTGCCAGAATCGTCTTTCTGAACACACTTTCGTCCCGAAACAGGAAGAATAGCGTGAATAGTATTAATAGGAAGTTTACCACGATCGCCACAGCACTCGAAAACACTGTACTTAGATTCGTCACCACCCACTGCAACCCTTTTACGATGTATTGCCCTATATCAGCAGACAGGGCGGGAGCCAACTGTGGCGCATAGCGTTGTAATGCGTTTCCGATATTCGCCGCACCGTTGGTCTGCAGATCGCTGTTCGCGATCACGATATAGAGATCCTTAGCTTCCTCAAATATCTGAAATCCGAAAAAGCTCAATGGAATCAATACGACTAAAAGCACCGTCAATGTCGCTACCAAGGCGCTTAGCGTCTTTCTTCCCCGAAAGGCGGATAGGATCCCCCGATGCATTGGCTTGAACAGGATCGCGAACATAATCGCAACAAAGAACACGTCCGCATACGGACTCAATAAAAAGAGTCCGGCGATCGTCATTATCGCCAGTAGGAAGAAGAAGAAATTATGTTGTAGTTTTTCTTTGGTCACGTTTTTAGAGTTAAGCATATCGAGGTATGAGTTCCAATAGAATGCTTTATTATACCTCTCTTTCCCTATTATTCATACCTCCAACCTCGAGCCCCATGCTCTCATGGTTTTTTTAGAAACACCTGCGTCACAATAATATAATCGTTCACCATAGCCACACCAATCCCCGTCTCCGCGAACTCCCCGGTAAGAATGTTATGCCGATGTCCCGGTGAATTCATCCATTCCGTGGCCGATTCGTTCGCTATTTCCTGTACCCCCTTCCACTCCCTGTTTATCCAATTCAGCTTTTCTTGTCCGGCCATCGCTCTTATTCTTACATCAAGCATAGCCGCTATCCGCGCCCTCGCTGCCTCCTGCATCTCACCCGCAACTTCCTCCTCTTCAGCAATGACCAAACATGCCGGTGCAAGCGCCTCCGCTTGATAGATCAATTCCTTGGTTATTGGAAAGATAATAATATTTTCTCCCGCAAGCCGGTAATCGATATTTGCTTGCTCCAACCGATCCCCCACCTTAAATCCCGATGCGAATCCTTCATGCCGTATGAACGGATACACGCATGCGCCCTCTGGATTCGTAATGATCGCATTATCCCCCGCTTGATCCACGCTATGTGCACGCGCAACCAACGCAACCGATTCATTCCACGTTAAAACACTTAGCCCGTTCTTTTTGCGTTCTCCGTTAATCGCCAAAAATATAAGCTGTTCGATCTCTCTTACCTCATATACAGGACTCTTATCAAGCCTATGTTCCGGTCTCACTTCCTCAAACACTGTTTGTGTCGAGGTTGTCGCCTGCACAACCAGAGGTTTTGTGTCGCTTTTGCCCACTTTTTCCGCTTCCTCCCTTTTTAATAGACCATTTATCTTTTCTCTCGTCCTCTTATCAAGTACCCCCGTTACAGGGACATTCTGCGCCCGTTGAAACTGCTGCAAACCCCTCTTTGTTAATATAAAAAAATTCCCCGTCACGAATTCTTTGCTTAAATATCCCCGTCCTATCAAAAATTGCTGCAATCTGCGAACCTCTTGATTATTTGTTGTTCCATATCGTATGTCGGTCGTAAACGGCTTTACTTCCAATTGCCGCCGTAGTGTCTCCAACTGCCTTGTTAGCTCTTGTACATATGTAACAAGCTCCTCGATCGAAGCTGCTCGGATTGTTCTTGCTGGAGTCATGACCCCTGTTGACAATATCGTCAAAATCATCACTCCATATATGAATTTTTTTATATCCATCTTCATGCGTCGCTATTGCGAAATGCGTACATTTAAACCTAGTCACAACGTCAAGTCGCGCCGCAGTTCGCCAAAGGTTCGCGCTTCGCTATTGATATCGTTTCACATCTATAGTATACTCCTAATCATTAAGCGGTAGTAGTTCAGTGGTAGAACGCCTCCTTGCCAAGGAGGAGGTCGCCGGTTCGAGCCCGGTCTACCGCTCAAGGCATAAAAAATCACCGGAAGGTGATTTTTTATTTCTTCCCGTATTACCCTTTTATTTTACTGGATTTCCCGTGTTTTTGTGTTATAATAAGTGATACCATACAAAGAGATGGGAGTCCGCTATTGAGCTGTTCCAATCGTCCTAGAAAAATACCTTTTTCTAGGGCTTTCGTGAGCATAATCCAGAAGGAGACTGTAACTAAACCAGTTTTTATTCGTTATATATGCTAGATGGCGAAGAAAAGTCCATAATCGAACGTGCCATTCGGGGTGATTCCTCTGCTTTTGGCCTGCTTTACGATAGATATCACGGACAAATCTACCGGTTTGTCTATCTTAAGGTCAGTCACCGTGAGGAAGCCGAGGATATCACCCATCATGTTTTTTTAAACGCTTGGCAGACAATGGCCGGTTATAAAGACAAGGGATTCCCCTTTTCCAGTCTGCTCTACCAGATTGCCCGGAATAAGGTCATCGACCACTACCGCACAAAGAAATCCTCGATTGATATCGAAGATCTTAATGAGACGGAGATTCCCCGGAACGAGATTGCGCTTGAAGACACTATTCACAGCCAGTTCCAGATGGAAACGATCAAGAATGCACTTAAGCAGATGAAGCAGGATTATCAAGACATTATCATTATGCGCTACATCGAAGAGCTTACTCCTTCGGAAGTTGCCAAGATCATGAATAAACCGGAAGCCACCGTACGCGTATTGCAACATCGTGCAATCAAGCAACTCAGAGCATTACTGAACAAATAATTATGGAAAACGACATTTTCGAAACATTACAGGAGCTGAAGCGCATTAAGCCTAACTCCGAATATGCAAAGCATTCCCGAATGCTAATTTTGGCGTCTCCACAGCACATGATCGACTCCCCTCATGTCAGTACCTTTTTCCGCGTCTCTGCAATGATCAGCGCTGGCGTAATCGCACTTGTCATGATTCTTGGTGGAACAACATACATTAACGAAACTTATTCCCCACTCGCGCTTGAAGGTTTAAATCAAAAGAGTCTCACCGCAGAAGCGAACGAGATCAACGATTCTATCGAGATCACGCTTGAGACTATCGACTATCTCGAAACTTCAAATCAGACGACTCTTAAGAAGATTACCGAGATCAGCAAGCTAGCCGACGAACCGACTGCAGCCCGCACCATGATGATGGCCGCTCCGACAGCTCCCGAGGCAACCTCCACTAACATGGAATCATTTTTAATCAAGAGCGATACAACCGCAGAATCCACAGCAACCGAACCACCTACCGATACCATTAACACCATACTGGATAAAGTATCCGAATAACCCTTGCTTATGTGCTTGTCGAACTGCATAGCCGTGCGAGCACGACCATGCGTTTCACTCAAACGCAGAAGTATCCATTCCATCATGAAACACCGACACATCATTCTATTCATATCTTCTCTTGCCCTTGCGATCTCTGGGGGAATTTTTTCTTCAACCAGCGCACACGCAGCGGAGCTCCCCTCTCTCGTCAATACGGCTATCGCCAAGGAAGAATCCGTTCGGCACACTCAGGACGCGACTCCCGAATTGACCATCGAACAGCGCAAAGATATTCTCGCAGAGATCATCACCGCATCGCAGAGCGAGGTAAAGAACCTTCAAGAAAAACTGACCATTCTTGATCTCGATGAAGATTGGAGCCTCGCGCGCAAGCAGTTTCTTACGCGCCTCGCAACCTCGAGCGCATACTACTCTTCACTCGAAGATCGACTTACTAGAGAGACTGTTACCCTTGATGAGGTAAAGTCCATTGCAAAAGAGCTTAGGGATTGGCGCGAAACCGTCTACACCCCCGAACTCAAAGTTGCTGGGAATATGCTCCTTATTTACCAAACCGACGATGTCCGGCGTATCGTACAGGCGCGCAATGAAAAAATCGCCAACGACATCAAAAAGCTCGACCGACAAAAGCTCGTCAATACCGATACTCTAAAGAAGTACCTTGGACAGGCAGATAAGTCCATCAAAAACGCTGCAGTACTCAACACAAAGGCAAAAGAATTGTATTTCATAGAAACCATCGAGCCACTGCAATCCAGGACACTTCACCAAGAAGCGCTGACTGAGGTGATCACCCCCACCGATGCGGTCATTGCCGAGGAACCGATCGATACACAAGACCAGGTGCGCGAACTTTCCAAGGAGGCTCTCAAGGAGCTCAAAAGCGCATACGAATTGTTCTTTAAGATGAACGACCGAATCCGTAAATAAAAAACACCATTTGGTGTTTTTTATTTATACTTATTCCATTCCCTCGATAATCGCTATCTCTTGCCGTATCTTGCGCTCAAGCAACCCTACTCCTTCCTCCTGAGTCAGATACAATGCATCATCAAGCGTGTTCAGCGCTTCATCAATAAAGCCCCCTTCGGCATAGAGCTTTGCTCGCTCGATCTCGAACCCTATTCGGGCTTCCGGGGTTCTTCCAGCAGCCTCGACCTTTTTCTCTTGCTCGATTGTCCACACATCGAGCGCTTCCCTTACCTCTTTACTATCTATTCCTCGCTCGCGCAACCCTTTTACCAACTCCTTTCTTTTGTCGGGAGCAGTCTCCTGTATATGTATTTGTTCTGACATGATTCCATTATACCATTAAAACAAAAATACCCACGCAAGGGGGTATTTTTGTAAATAAGAGCTCTTATTTGACTGCGTCCTTCAAAGCCTTTGCGGCCTTGAATTTCGGGGCAACAGATGCTGCGATCTGGATCTTTTCACCAGTCTTCGGGTTTACACCCATGCGAGCGGCGCGCTTAGTTGCCTTGAAGCTTCCGAATCCGGAAACTGCAACCTCCTCCCCACGTGCCAACGCCTTGGTAACGGTATCGAATACTGCTTCAACAGCCATAGTCGCCTGCTTCTTCATTTCGATGCCGGCTGCCTGCTGTACTGCGTCGATCAATTCTGCTTTGTTCATTGAAAGATATGCATCTTCCCGGTGATGACAGTTCTATGCGATGCATATTCCCTGCTCTCGCCAGTTGATGCTTTTTCCTACTCGACCTTTGACTTATTTACTTATGCTCAAATTATATAGTATTTATGCGGGTTGTACAATACTCACACCGCATTCCCCTTGACTCTTGCCATCTTTTGTCAACTACTTGACATATTTATATATATCTTTTATAATATACCCAGAAACTTTACTTCTCTATTGGAGGTAGTTATGAAGAAAGTAATCAATGTGCTTCTCGTTATTGCGATACTCACACTCACCGGCATCATAATTTATTCGGCTTTCTCCATCCCGCTCACTCGCGCGGGGGCAGTAAATGTACTCACCAAGGAGAGCACCTATGAATCCTACTATTCCTCGCGCATCTTTGATGCCGAGGCGAAACGGGATTGGGTACGAGCCGAGATGAGCGGCACTGCCCCGGAGCTCCGCCAAGAGGAGGCGATCACCGCCTATATCGATGAGCTGAGGCGCGTTCGCAATGAGCACGCCAAAACGTTCAGCGACAAATATTCACTGTTCCGGCGGCTAAGACTGATCTAACCCCTCCCAACTAAGGCGGTCCGCATGGACCGCCTTTTTTATACTACATTTGACATTCCTCTTGCTTGTTGGCATTCTGCAATCAGATATTTTAGTTCATCCCTCTTGTAAGGAGGTTTGTTATGAGAATCCCCGTATTTTTGTACAAGAAAGATCATTCGCAGGTCGGCAGCGGCGTTTACGAAATGATCGCGTGCTTCTGCGCTCTCGGCGTGCACATCCCGTTTTCCTACTACGCGCATGCGGGCGACCATGACCTGGAATCCGTTGGGGAACCAATTACGTGTGACGGCTCCTGCAAGGACAACCCGGGCAGCTTCAAAGACTTCTCTCAAAAGCGCGACTTTCACGACTATGAAGTCAAGAGAATCATCGAGGCAGCCACTTCGTTTTCCTCCCGCATGCGAAGCAGGGCTTCGGCATAACAGGAGGCCTTACACAAGGCGGTTCGTCAGCTGACGAACCGCCTTTTTTTGTTTGACATACCAATCCCTACTATGGCATCATACGCGTAGCTGTTTATATCATCCTACAGTCATTTTTGGAGGCTCTATGAACCTGTTTGTTATTGGCGTACTCATCACTGTCAGTATCCTCTTACTCCTCTTTGGTAAGCCTGCCGTAGACACGATCCGCACGATACGCGCGAATAAGAAGCTTCGTACCGAAATGTTCGAATGCATTGGCGCTGAATGGATCATGCGCATGAATACGCTCCTCGCCGATCTCTCCGTCGACCGCGATCCCAATCATCCGATTCAGGAACGGTTCTACAAGGAGAGCAATGGTTGGATGTTTCTGGTTCCGGCGCGTAATATCGCCACCGGTGCGCCATTCGCTCTGGTCGTTGGCACCACGGCGCCCATTGCCGAGCCGAAGCCTCACGTGAAGACCATTCTCATGGATCTCATTATTGCTACTCGTGACAGGCCGGAATGGTGGCTCGAAGGACGCTGCACTAAAGTCTTCCCCGATACGCAAAAGGTGCTTGCGCGGCAGGGGGTCATCTTTGATATTGCAGAGGAAGGCCCGAGCTAATGTCATACTACGCAGAAGCGGCCAATGGGCCGCTTTTTTGTTGACAATATATCTCCCTATAACTCATACTGCGCATAGCTTTTTATTTCTTTATTAGGGAGGTTACTGTGAACAAAATTTCTATCCTTTTGTATGCCACCGCGTTTCTCATCACCGCAACCGCCGCAACGGGCATTCCGGTTCAGCGCAGACTAAAACGAAGCCGCGCCAAGCGATTCAAGGTCATCTGCGAGAGCTGGCTCAAGGACGTCAACCTCGCGGCAGATGATCCGAGCTGTAGCACTGGCGGATCCGCCTTCTTCTCTCCTTCGGGAGGGGTATACGAGCGCCGATGCGGAGATGGTTGGCTGGTTCGCTATCCGATCACCAGATCCTATCCCGACCTTGGTCTTACGACCAGAATCGATCTACTTGTTCATGTATATTCGCTTGTTCCCGATGCTAATGGCACCATCGACACGATCTTCGTCGCCCTTGCTGAGCCCGTGCCCCACTGGTGGGACACCCAACAACGAATGACTGCGTTCCCCAAGGTCACTTTCACGCTCTACGCATCAAACGGCAGCGAGCGCAAATTCTCCTACGCCTCAGCGTTCAGCAATACGCTCATCCCCGCACAGTAAACCATAAAGGCGGCCTATTGGCCGCCTTTTTTGTCTATTATCGCGCATATTCTACTGCTCGCATTTCGCGGATAACCGTGACCTTAATCTCTCCGGGGTATTTTAATTCCTCTTCGATCTTGTTAGCCACATCACGCGCAAGCTGGAATGCCGAAAAATCATCCATCTTTTCCGGTGTTACAAAGATACGCAGCTCCCTGCCGGCCGAAATCGCATAGGCCTGTTTTACGCCTCCAAACTCCCCGGCAATCTTTTCAAGCTCCTCGAGGCGCTTGATATAATTGTCGATATTTTCCCGTCGTGCTCCCGGCCTTGCTGCGGACAATGCGTCTGTTGCCGCGACGATATATGCTTCCGGCGATGCAAATGGATAATCCTCATGATGGGATTCCATCGCCTGGATTACCTTTTCACTCACGTTATACTTCTTTAATATCTTCTGTCCGAGCTCAACGTGGCTTCCCGCAACCTCGTGGTCGATCGCCTTTCCGATGTCGTGCAATAGCGCAGCTTTGCGGGCGATTTCGGCGTTCACTCCCAGTTCGGAAGCTATCATTCCGGCCAAATGGGCTGCTTCGATCGAATGCACCAGTGCATTCTGCCCATAACTTGTGCGGAAGTGCAATCGTCCGACTAACTGGATCAATTCTTTTGGCAAATCGTAGATACCGACTTCATGTGCTGCCTGCTCACCTATCTCGAATGCACGCTTGGTCAATTCGTTCTTAGACTCCTCAACCTTCTCTTCGATGCGTGCCGGCTGGATGCGTCCATCCTTTAGCAACTTTTCGAGCGTCAACCCCGCAACCTCTCGGCGCATTGGATCAAATGACGAGATCACAATATAGTCAGGAGCCTCATCAATAATGAATTCGACCCCCGTCAGTCGCTCAAGGGACTTGATATTGCGCCCTTCGCGGCCGATAATCTTCCCCTTCAGGTCTTCATTAGGCAAATGGAAGATGCTTGTCGTTACTTCAGCCACATGACTGCGGCTATAGCGCTGAATCGCAGTGGTTAGAATATCGAGACTCTTTTTTTCCAATTCCTCAACTCGCTCATGTTCCAGCTTCTGTACCATTTGCACCAAGTCTTTTTGATGCGCTTCCTGAGTCCGTTTAATAATAATATCGAGTGCCTCTGCCTGCGTCATGCCTGCATTCTTTTCCACAAGCTCCTCCGCACTCTGCTTCAGCTTTTCGATCACATCCTCCTTCGCTCTTAGTTTTGCCATCTCTTCATTGAGATGCCCTTCTTTTGTGCGTACGGCGTGCAAATCCCGCTCGAAGGCCTCTTCCTTTTTAAGAAGCCGCTCCTCCATGCGATCAAGTTGGTTTTTGCGCTCACGTTCATCCTGTTTTGCCTCCTCAATAAGGACTGTTGCCTTTTCCTGACCTTCAAGAATGATGCCGTTTGCCTTTATCTTCGCCTCCTCCAACTGCCGTTCGATGATCTGTTCGGCACTGCCCTTCTTCTTCAGCGCATTAATGTGTCTGATATAGTATCCGATCGCACCCCCCGATACTAATAATAGTACCCAGAGAACCGGGTTCAAATAATTCATAGTTAACTGTGTTCACTAAGCTCTTCATCCTTCCTTATGGCGCAGCAAACCTGGATGAAATCCGAAAAACAGCCTTTATCGTGGCCTAGTTCTTTCGTTATTTCCCAATTTCATAAAGATTCGCATGTCAAAAGATATGAATTCGTTAGGAACCGTTATATTACGTTTTCCTGACATCAGAATAGCATAAAATGAAATACGTGCCAAATTAAACAGTAAAAAACAGGGCCCTAACGGGCCCATTCTTTGAGTAATGCAAACGGGTCGAGATGGTCGATCATCGCCAGACAGATCAATGCGACACCCGCAAGGCATAAGTAAAACAGGATATCTTCCGAGCCTTTCTTACTCGGCCTTTGGTACTGCGTATCCAGTCCATGAAAGTCGTCCATAACTCCTCCTTACTAGCAGTGCTCTAATGTTCTGCACATACTATACGTCCTTGCTCACTGTCGGTCAATCTCGGATCACCAACATCAGGTCTGCCACGTTAAAGCTGTTTTTCTTTGCGCGTAGCAAGTTTCCGCTCTTTTCCAAGCAGTCAAAAGATGCATGTCTCGCAAGGCACATTGGCATATCCTGCTTCGCCGTGTTAGCCGCCTTGATCGCATACGCATCTGCAATTGCGCCTGCCGCATCCGTATTATCATGTCCGTCGCTTGCATACGATATCGCTACGATACCCTGCAGTATATCCGGCTTTGCCATATGTGCGGCGATCACACCCAATGCAACCTCCTGATTTCGCCCACCCTTGCCTGGCTTCTCCCCTTCAGGGATATCATTAAGCGTAACCGTCGTCTCCCCTCCCATAATAACCGCTTCGTTCCTTTTTATTGCCTTGACTGCCGACATCAGCGCGGTCTTCGCCTCGCCCTGAAATATCAACGTCTTTATCCTCGACGTGTAGCCGCTTGAGCCGCGTCTCGGTTTGAAACGAACAGAAGGTTTTTGATGTTTCTAAAATACTTTTCTTCCTTTGGCGTTTCCTTCAATTCAATATCCCTCGTCTCTACCCCGTACTTTTTCATAATCGCCAATGCATCCGCCTTGGTCGTCGTATCGCGCACTGTCGGTCCCGATGCGATCATTTCCATATCATTCCCGATCACGTCAGATGCCATCAGCGTCAACGCAGTCGCGGGAAAAATCGCCTTGGCCAAATTCCCCCCTTTTATTTCTGACACGTGCTTCCGCACGGTATTCAACTCAATGATGTTCGCGCCTCCTTTCGTAAGCTCTTTAAATGCAGTTGTCGAAGCACGCAGCTCTTCGTCCGATGCTACCGCAAGCGCCGACCCTCCCCCGCACATAAACACAAGCACAAGGTCATCCGTTTCCAGATTGCTTACCATGCGCATCATCTTTTGCGTTGCCTTTACGTTCTTTGGCGATGGCAGCGGATGCGTGCCCGCTACCAATTCCAGCCGTGCATGCGGATTCGCAACTGTTTCCACATCGATGGCTATTCCCCGAGTCATGCGGTCCTTTAAGATACCCGCTAGCGTTACCGAGGCCAACGCCGACCCTTTACCAATGCCTATCAAAAATATCCGTTTATAATCATTAAGATCTATCCGCGCGTCCCCCTGCTTTTTATCCGAAAACACCACAGTCAGTATTCCCTTCTGTACTGTTATTCTCTTCTTGATCGCCGTTGTTATTTCTATCGCGGCATATCCTGCCTCAACTATGGCAAGTGCTTTTTTGCGCAGGGGTGTTTTTGCAAGTTCTTTTGTGTTCGTAATATGAGCCATGATTGTTTATTTAAATAGTACAAGGATAATCGGTGCGGTGATAAATGATACGACTGTTGCAAAAACGATTGCATTCCCCACAAGCGCCGTATTCATCTTGAATTTTTCGGCGATTACAAATGTTGTCACCGCAACCGGCATCGATGCCAGGAGTACCGGCAGCTCCCCCTGTTCGCCCTTACCAAAATACTGATAGGTGAAAAATACGATTAATGGAAATACCGCCATCTTTAACCCGGTTATCATCATGACCATATGCAGGTCTTTTTTGAGGAACTTTCCATACAGGAATCCTCCCAATGCGAACAGTGCAACCGGTGATGACGTACTCCCAAGCATAGTCATCGCCTTCTTGATGCTCTCGATGAGCGGGTTGCCGGTGATTGCAATGAAACTCAACACAACCCCCAATACCATAGACAATACGAGTGGATTTTTGAAGAATGCCATCAACTCTTCTCTGATACCATGATCCTTCGTATGCCAATAACGCACCACAAGCATTGAGAGTACCAATGGAACGATCAAGTACACATTCCCAATCAATGCTGCCGTAGGTACGTAATCTCTGCCAAATCCCGCCTCCACTAGCGCGATCCCCATATATAATGTATTTCCCGTTGCCGCAGTAAGAAAGATGGCCGCCTTTGTATCCCGCGCCATCGTAAATGAAGAAAGAATAATAAAGAGTACCACCAGAAATGCCACCATACTTGCGATGCTCAGGAGCGTCAATTGCAAGATTTCCGGACTTCTAAAATTTACATCCCAGAGACTAACCGTGATCAGCGCGGGGAGCGCGACATAATAGGCAAACGCATTTGCCTGATGCACCCAATCCCCCTGCATAAATTTTGACCGCTGAAAGAACCACCCGGCCAAAATAATGATGAATATCGGAAGTGAAATAAAAATAGTGGATAACATATCCAGTATTATAGCACCAATCCCCTGTATTGTTTATTTCACCGAAGCGCGAACCAGAGCGCGCCGAGCGACGCGAGAAAAAGTACCCCTTCCACGATACCAATCGGATGCCATCGAAAATAGATGTCCCGGATCCAATGCTCGTTCCCCTTTTCGTCGGCCACCTTTTGCAATTCCGCCTCGTTCCACATGACGGAACCGCACATTGAAAGATTCCCCTTGTCATCAGAGAGTGCTTTAAATATGTTTTTCGAAAACGGGTACAGCCATTTAATACCCCATCCAACCCCCATCGAATCGTGTACGAAATGCGCCAGCGAAGCCGTGACGAATACGAACGACCAAAGCCACCCAAACAGCGCCGCAATGGCGCCGCCGATCGCGCAATACAGCAACGGATAGTGAAACAGGTCACGATGGATGTGCGCATGCTTTCCTCCGATCTTGCGATACATGATCGCGTGTACCAAAAAGTCCACATCGGGCAACAGCGCAAACAAAACGGACAGTCCAATCAATTGGCCCGAGAGCTCTACTCCAAACAGCTTCGCCGCGATCAGCGCGACAAATATCCCCAATCCGATATCTGCATGCATGATCTTATTTTACCAACTTATGAATAAGTTTTGCTAATTGCCCAGACAACCAGGACGTCGCGTGTTTTTTCTTAAAATAGGCGATCGACTTTTCCATATACATATCCTTTGAAGCAACGACCGACCCATAATGTATTACGCGTATGGCGGGATCGTATTTAATGCGCATCCCCTTTTGTCTAATACGTAGACAAAGATCCTCTTCTTCCTTATACAGGAAAAAATTTTCATCAAACCCTCCTACCTGTTCAAATATATCACGCCTGATCAAAAAGAACGCTCCAGATACCCACGCTACATCACTTGCTCGATCTCTCTCTTTCCAATAACTACTCCCGATGCGATTTGCGACCCACGCCCTCAATCCCCTCAACTCTCCGTGATCCCACTCCTGGACGATGCCATTTCCCATGACCAATTTAGGGCCGATCACTGCACAGTTCTCCCCCGTTCGCATACTAGCCATTAATCGCTCGATGGTCTTTGGCTCAACAAATTGTATATCTGGGTTTATTATCAGTAAGAATGGTGCATTCGATCGCCCGGCAAGATCATTATGCCCACCACCAAATCCCTTATTTTTTTCCGACTGGGACACTAACACCTTGTCCCCATATCGGTCATGCAAATCTCCCAGATCATCGTTCGACGCGTTATCAAGCACCAAGACCTCATAGCGCAGATCTGTTCCCCGCAGATCGGAAAATACCCCATCAATACAATCGATGAGGTATTTCTTGGTGTTGTAATTTACGATCTGAATCGCAACGTCTTTCATGTATTATGCCTTTCGCAGTCCAAACCAAATGCGATCCTGATCAAGCACCAGCTCCGCATAAGCATCCAGGTGCTCCGCCTCCGGCGCGAACACGACGGCTTTTGCCCCTACTTCCCGCTTCAACAGATCTTCGTATTTTTTCATGACATCGCCCAATGCGGCGCTATCGACGAACAACAGTATCCGATCCTTCGGCTCATAGCCAGCATCCTGTCGAAGCCCCTGGACCATGCGCACACTTTCGCGCACGATCCCTTCTTCCAATAGGGCAGGCGTAATTGTCGTGTCAAATTCCACAATACCTTCAACATTTGCCTTTACCACAATCTTTTTTACATTCACCTCGTCGGCGAGGATCGCCAATAATTCTTTGTTTGTTTTTAACCCCACAACACTCGATTGAACCGTCAACGTTGCAAGCGGCTGACGCACCTTGATCCCCAAGCTTGCGCGCTTTGCAAGCGCTATACTTGCGAGATTACGTACCTCGGCCATCATTACCCCCATCTTCTTGTTTGTCTTCAATACCGCGAGAGCCGCAGACTTCGGCCACGCACTCAAATGCACTGATGCATTCTTCTTCTGATCCAACGACTTATAAAGCGCATCGGTAAAGAACGGTGTAAATGGCGCAAGAACCTTGCTCGTCTCCATTAATATATATGCCAACGTTTTTGAGGCGAGCTCCCAATCCTTCTTGTCATCCGGCTTCTGGAAACGTCGGCGCGATCGGCGAACATACCAGGTCGACAGGTCGTCGACAAACTGCCCAATCGGACGCACTGCGCGATCCAATTCGTACTTACCCATTGCTCCGGTCACTTCAGCAACCAGTTCATCCAAGCGCCCAAGCATCCACTTATCCAATTCTGTTACCCTCCCCTTCGGTCGTGCGATCACCTTCTGCTGCTGCCCATACATATCGTAGAAGCTGTATACGTTCCACAATCGCGAGATCACCTTCTTATATAATTCATCAACACCCTTTTCCGAAAAATTAAGGACTTCTCCACGGACGATCGGCGACGACACTAGGTACAGCCGCAATGCATCCGCTCCGTATTTATCCACGATCGTCATCGGATCGGGATAGTTCTTTAGCTTCTTAGACATCTTTTGCCCATCCTCGGCAAGCACCAATCCTGTCGCGATGACGTTTTTAAACGCCGGCTTTCCAAACAGACCCGTCGACAACACCATTAACGTATAGAACCAACCACGTGTCTGGTCAACCGCCTCAGCAATAAATTCCGCCGGAAAGTTCTTTTCGAACTTCTTCTTACCCTCAAATGGATAATGCGCCTGTCCATACGGCATAGAGCCCGATTCAAACCAGCAGTCAAACACGTCCGGCACGCGCTTCATCGCATGCCCTTTTGTGCAAACCAAATCGACCCGATCGATATACGGTCGATGCAGGTCCAATTCATAATTTTTGTTGTGTGGGATAATGCTAAAATCAAGCTTCTTAATCTCGGCATTTAAGACAAAATCCTTATTCCCTTTTCGCATTGCGACCGCTTTGGGACCATCAAATCCTTGTACGCCCGCGAAGAGTGCCCAGATGGGGTATTCGTGACTAACAATAAGGATATTCTTCCCCTTATACTTCGCATCGATGTCGTAGACGAATTCCGTCATGCGCTTCTTTACATCCGTCAAACTTTCTCCCTTCGGCGCAACCTTTGCGAACTTTTCTTCTAAAGATGCAAAATATGCGTGGTATTCGCTAATCGGCCTATTGTCAAAGATACCGCAATTGATTTCGCGCAATCGCTTATCAATGATGATCTTTGCCTCATAGCCCAAGGTCTTTGCCGCAATCTCCGCCGTCTCCTGTGCGCGCGCATAATCGGACGAGAAGATCACGTCAATCTTTTTGCCCTTCAATTGCTTTGCAAATGCCTTTGTCGAACGCGCAACTTGCCCCTTACCCTTCTCCGTTAGGTGATACGTATTCTTCGGATTCGAGCTCACGAGATTCAATGCATTATTCTCCGATTGTCCGTGGCGCAGCGTAAAATACATATTGCCTGACTTCGGTGTATTCTGCTTGATCTCAGCAACAGAGCCAACCACCTTTAGCTCACCACATTCTTCGCATCGCCATACCGGGATCGGAGCCCCCCAGAATCGGGTGCGTGAAACAGCCCAATCCCGCGCATCCGCCAGCCAGTTTCCAAAACGACCCGTCTTAATGTGTTCCGGGATCCAATTGACCTTCTTATTATTATCAACCAACCCGTTCTTTGTATCGCGAATCTTGGTTACCTCCACAAACCATGATGATGTCGAGTAGTTCAGTAGCGGAGTCTCACATCTCCAACAATGCGGATATGAATGGACCAGCTTCTGCTTTTTGAGCAGGTTTCCGTGATGCGCAAGCCATTTGATGACCTCTATATCGGTCGCCTTGTGGTCTTCCCGTGGTTTTACCGCCAATCCTGGGAAATCCTTTACCTCGGGTTTAAAGTGTCCGTCCATAGCCACATGCTGCACAAAAGGCAATTTATTCCTTCGTGCCAATTCCATGTCGTCAGCTCCAAATGCCGGTGCAATATGCACGATTCCCGACCCATCCTCCATGGTCACAAAATCCCCCGCATAGACCTTCCAGCCGTTTTCGCAATTCTCTAAATCCCCCTGCTGATAATAATCAAACAGCGGCACATACACCTTACCGACAAGATCCTTTCCCTTCACAGCTTCAATAATCTCATATTCCCCTTCAATCACATCGAGTCGGTCCTTTGCAAGGATATACCGTTCTTTTCCTACTTCGGTCTTTATTTCGATTGTGACATATTCCGCCTGTGCATTAACCGCCAGAGCAACGTTGCCCGGCAATGTCCACGGGGTTGTTGTCCATGCAATGAAATATGTATCCTTCTCACCTTCGACCGCAAACTTCACGAATGTCGAAATATCATCAATGTCCTTATAATTTAATGCAACCTCAAAGTTTGACAATGAGGTCTCGCATCGTGGGCATACGTGCATCGACTTTCTTCCTTCGTATACCAGTCCCTTGTCGTATAACGTCTTAAATACCCACATTACCGATTCAGTAAAGCTGGCATCCATCGTCTTATAATCCTTATCCATCTCCACCCATCGTCCAATGCGCGGAATGATATTCTTCCAATCGTGTGCATACGACATCACACTTCCTCGCGCAGCTTCGTTGAAGGTCTCCACTCCAAGATTCTCAATATCCTTCTTCGTTTCAAGTCCTAGCTCCTTTTCGATCAAATTCTCCACGGGTAATCCATGACAATCCCAACCCCAGCGACGCTGAACTCGCTTGCCATTCATTGTCTGATATCGCGGGACAATATCCTTAATAACGCTCTGCAAAATATGCCCATAGTGAGGCAATCCGGTTGCGAACGGGGGGCCGTCATAGAAGACGTAATCCCCTTTCGGCGCAGCCTTTTTAAGCGACCGTTCAAATGTCTTATCTTGTCTCCAAAACTCCAAAACCTCCGATTCCACCTCACTCGGAGTGAACTTTTTTCTTCCTTTTAGCATGTCTATACCATACCAAAAACCCCATCCCTGAGCAAGGAATAGGGGTTTTGGTTATTATTTTTCAACCCTCATCAGATACACCGCCAAGGCCATATTGATCACGCCGATCGTATCCGAGACAACACAATAGAAGCACCAAGCTCCGATCACGAATGCCTGCAAGGCAAATAGGTAAAGCGAGAATAGCCCCCCGAATATCGCCACATACGTCATCTGTTGGAATCCTCTCTTCGTCCTATGCTGTAGATAGTATGTGATCAATACGATCGTTGCCGCGTAGAACAACGCTCCCAAGAGCGACAACGGGATACCAAACAAAATACTGTATTTTGATTGGGCTACCGCATCACAACCGCTGAACGCATAACAGGTTATCGGGCTCCCGACTATCGTCTTGATCGACAAATAAACCGCATCAATGAAGCCTGCAATACTTAGAGCGAGCATTATCCAAATGATGATATTCTTTTTCATCTTAGTTTAGTGTGTCATTCAGAATTTATTTCGGAATCTTACTGTTAAGGCATGAGATCCTGAAATAAATTCAGGATGACAATACAAAAAGAATAAGGGGGTTAAAAACTTATTTATTCAATTCCGCATCAACCAGCTGCTGCAATTCTTCATACGATCTAAATTGGACGACCCTTCCATTCAAATAGAACGTTGGAGTTCCCTGGATCTGCTGCTTCGTTCCCTCGGCAATATCTGAATCAATTCGCTCATCTAATTCCGGCAGCTGCGCATCCCCTACAAATTTACCAACGTCCAAGCCAATAAGCGTTGCGTATCCAGTCAAAAACTGTCGCGCGTCGTCACTCTTTGACCATTCTTCCTGCCGCTCGAACAGCATATCGTGCATCTCCCAGAATCTCCCTTGCCTTCCCGCCGCCTCTGCGGCGATCGCTGCAGTGCGCGCATGCTGATGACTCTGTAATGGGAAGTGACGGAATATGAACTGCACTTGATCGCCGCGCTCCCTTTCTAACTGCTTTGTCATATTGTAATAATATTGACATGCGGGACATTGAAAATCGCTGTATTCAACAATCGTCACTTTTGCGGATTCACTTCCCTTCCGCTGTTCATCCATAGCAACTGGAGTTGCCAATGTTTCAGTATTAGCATTATCCGTCTGTGCCGGCGTCACAACCGCCGCATACATGCCCAATACAATCGCCGTAAGACCTATGGCGATCAATACCCATATCATAATTTCTTGTCCTTTCTTGTTCATAATGGGAGTATATCAAGGATTTCGGAAAATGAAAAACGGAATAGGGGGTAAAAAATGACACGCGCATGCGTGCCATTTTTATCTAACCCTTTTCCTTATTCCCTATTCCTTTTTGCGCGCATTAGCTACACAGTCCCCATCCACAGTTTGGACATTTTCTGCATCCCTCCTGTCGGATCAACTTTGTTGAACATTTCGGACAATGTGTAAGGTCTTTGATCTGCCCTGCGAACTCCTCAGCATTGAGCGCAGACGGTACCGGAGACAAACCAAGCTCCATTCCATTTGTCCCAACTCCCGCCTTGTGGTAGATTGTCATTCCTTTAGCTTTCTCATCTTTGATGACGGCCATTTCGCTTTCCTTCTTTTTTTCTCGATCCTCCTTATCCTTTTCTCGTTCTTTGTCGGTCTTCTTCAATCCCGCATTCAATACCTGCGTGGTCAATGACTTGTCACGATATACGGTAACGCCTTTGCATCCCAGCTCATGCGCCAACATATATATCTCCTTAATGTCTTCGACTGTCGCGCTTGCCGGTAAATTGTTCGTCTTGGAGATCGAAGAGTCAACCCAGCGCTGCAATATGCCCAACACCTTTACGTGATCCTTTGGTGCGATATCCATGGAAGTTGTGAAGACCTTTTTTAGCTTCGGCGGAATATAGGCTATGTTCTGCACGCTTCCTCCTGCTGCCGCGACGTCCTTTAGCAATGCATCGTCCATCAGCCCCTCACGCTGCATGCGCTCCTCAAACACCGGGTCAACATAGAAGAAGCTTCCAATCGCCACGTTCTTCTCGAACACAAGACTAAACACCGGCTCAATACCCGAAGAGCACCCTGCAATCATCGAGATAGATCCGGTCGGAGCAAGCACCGTCGTGAATCCATTGCGGATTCCATGCTTTTCCATCTTCTCTACGAGTCCCTTCCAATCTTGCTTCCACGATGCCTTGTCTTTGAACGCGGCAAATGGCATCTTACCCTCCTTGTAGGTCGATTGGTCGAACATCGGCATGCGTCCGCGCTCCTTTGACAGATCTATAGATGCGAGCTTGCTGTAGTAGTTGACGAATTCCATCAACTCTTCCATGAATGCAAATCCCTCCTTGGAATCGTATGCGATCTCCAACTCGTAAAGCAGATCACCAAGACCCATAATACCAAGCCCGATCTTGCGGGTTGAAAGCGTCATCGCCTCAATCTCCGGCATCGGATACTTATTTACGTCAATGACGTTGTCCAAGAGGCGCATCACAGTCTGTGTATCGGCTGCGAGCCGCTCCCAATTGAATACTGGCTTCTTTCCGCCATTCTTTTCGGCATAGCTCCAAACGTTGATCGATCCGAGGTTGCAGCTTTCAAACGGATAGAGAAGCACCTCCCCACATGGGTTCGTTGTTTCAATCGGCCCCATGGTCTTCACAAACGGATTAAACTCGTTAATCTTGTCGAAGAATAGAACTCCCGGCTCTGCAGATTCCCATGCCTGATAAGCAACCATATCGAATAACTGCTCCGGATCAATCTCTTTTACCACCTTTCCGTTACGCGGATTTATGAGCTGATACGGTTTCTTTTCCTTGAGCGCCTTCCAGAATTCCGGCTTCAGCATGATGGAGATATTGAAGTTGCGCAATGCTTTGTTCCCCTCCTTTGCCTTGATGAACTTTTCAATATCTGGATGATCACTATTCACGATGCCCATATTCGCTCCGCGCCGAATACCGCCCTGTTTGATGACATCGGTCATATTATCGAACATCGACATGAAGCTGATCGGTCCTGATGCAGTTCCTCCGGTTGTCTTCACGAAGTCACCCTCCGATCGCAGATGCGAGAAGTTGTATCCAACCCCTCCTCCCGATTTAAAGATTACCGCCGCCGACTTCAAGGTATCCATAATGTCGTCGATGGAATCATTTACACCCAGTACGAAGCATGCGCTTCCCATGCCGAGATGGTTTCCGAAGTTTGCAATCGCAGGCGTGTTCGGCAAGAACTTCCTCCCGATCATCAGATTATAATATCCGGTCAGCTCCTCCTCGTATTTGTCGAAATATCCCTTCTTAAACAGGTCTACCAATTCTCCCCACGATACTTTAATCTGTCGCGACTCGGCGAATCGCTTATATAGGCGGTGCAATGCCTCAATATGAAATTCGTTCAACTTGTACCCACCAATCGTAAGCTTGTCCGCGAACTTTTTGTAATCAATATCTTCTACTCGATGCTCAGTTCCCCCTGGGCGCTTCTGATACACCTTTGCGTCATAAAACAGCGAAGCAATCGTGATATGCGTCGCAACGCGTCGAAACAGTTCCTTTGGCGATTCGATAACCTCTCCTTCTTCGCTCTTTACCAGATATCGACTTGCCAACACCCGCAATGCATTCAGGTCAAATTTCTTATCAACCTCATCGATCTCCTCCTTGTTCAATATTTGCTCCTTCTGATGACGAATGTCCGCGCGGTGCATTCGATACAGGATATATGACTTTGCCATCTTGGCATGTCCCGTATCAATCAGCACCTGCTCAACCATATCCTGAATCTCTTCAACCTCAGGTACCGAACCCTTCTTCGTCTCCGAGACCCTGTCGATTACCTCCTTTGCCAGCTGTTCCGCAAGGTCCCAATTCTCCTCACCGACGGCAACCGATGCCTTATAGATCGCCTTGACAATCTTTTCACCATTGAACGGCACTATTTGTCCGTTTCTCTTCAGTACTGTCTTGAACATTGAGTGAGCGGACGATAGCTTTCCGCGTGAATTCTCCGTCTGATAACCGTGGATTCAGAACAATTCGCTATCGCCGTATTGATTAATAATACTCCTCCCAACCTTTCTGTTTATTTCTTTTTCCTTCGGAGAAATGCTGGAATATCCCATTCTCTTTCCTTTTCTTCTACGACCTCCTCTTCTTCGTCTTCGTTAAACTCTTCCGGTACCTGTCGGATTGGCTCGCGCTCCTCCCGAACACTTGAATCAACCAGCCCGCCAAACGGCAGACTACTACTGCTTCGCATTGGGAGATCTTCGCTTCCTGCAAAGTACGGTTGATATCGTCCCTCTCGGGCCAATGTATCCGTAAATCCCGTCGCGATGAGTGTTATCCTTAGCTGACCTTTATTTAACTTGCGATCATAATATGTTCCAAATATGATCTTTGCTGATGGGTCTGCACTTTCCGCTACCGCACTGGCGATCTCGTTTATTTCATGCATCTTCAGGTCGTTGCGTCCCGAAATACATAGGAGGATTCCTTTTGCCCCCTCGACTGATGTTTCCAACAACGGCGAATTGATAGCCGAACTGGCCGCCTTCCCCGCGCGACCGTTCCCTGACGCAACTCCCAACCCCACCATGGCCGATCCCGAATCCCGGATGATCGCCTTCACATCAGCGAAATCGATGTTGATTATTCCCGGAGTAAGGATGAGTTCTGTCACTCCGCGCACCGAATCACGCAATATTTTATCAACCTCTTCAAATGTTTTTGCCACCGTCGTCTCCTTGCTGATGACCGAGAATACGCGATCGTTCGGAATCGTTATTAATGTATCAACGCGATCCCGCATGCGAATAATCCCCTCCTCGGCAATCCGCGCCCGCTGCGCACCCTCAAAAGCAAACGGCTTTGTTACGATACCAACCGTCAAGATACCAAGGTCCTTCGCAATCTCCGCAACCACCGGAGCTGCTCCCGTACCGGTACCGCCGCCCATGCCTGCCGTTACAAAGATCATATCCGCATCCTTGATCGCCTCCATAATCTCATTGCGACTTTCTTCGGCGGCCTGTTTGCCAAGATCAGGGTTCATGCCCGTACCCATTCCTTTAGTAAGATTCTTTCCAATATAGATCCGCTTGCGTGCATTGGTCTGCTGCAGGTCCTGCAAATCGGTATTGATCGCGATCAGATCGACTCCGCGCGGGAAATCTTCATACATGCGATCGATCGCATTACTGCCTCCTCCTCCGACACCTACTACCTTAATCCGCACGATCACATTATCCTCCTTTGTCTTCGGCTGGCTAATCCCCTTATTTTTTTCCTTCTTTGCGGCCGCCGGCCGCTTCACTACCACCCCCTTCGCCGGAACGGTAGCCGTCTTCGCTTTTGTTGTTTTTTTTGCCTTCATAGCGCTCCGCGCATGATTCGCAACATATGGTGTGAGCCGGAAACAATTATTATCCATTACTTCCGATCCGTACCATATCTCGCTCCATCATTACCCGTTTATTATGGTTTAATATGTTTCACTATCTTTTTGATCGCCCCCCATATTCCTGGCCCCTTTGGACCGTCTTGCCCTCCCAACTGGCTGCTCCCCTCGACCAGCAACCCCGATGCTACAATAAATTGCACGTCTTCCAATTTCTCTATCATATCTTGACTAGCCACATCAAATATTCCAACCTCGCAATTTGCCATATGTACCGGCAAATTCAGCTCTTGCCGAGCCAGGTCGACGATACCCGAAGTCTTCGCTCCGCCTCCACACAAAATCACCCCTGCCGGCAGGTGGGTCTTTTTGACCGCTTTTAATTCATTCCATACCAATTCGAATATTTCAGACAATCGCGACTCAATCACTTCCGCAACTTCCCTGCGTGTTATCGCTCCCTTTAATTTTGGGTCAATGTCGCTCAAATTTATCTTGTCCCTTGTCGACATCTCCTTCGCCAATGCATGCCCAAACGATATCTTTACTTTTTCAGCGATCGCTATCGATGACTTCAGCTTCACCGCGAGGTCGTTCGTAATATGCGCGGCCCCGATCGGGAATACCTTAATGCTTGCCAGCTTGTTCTCTTCGAATACTGACATACTTGTCGTGCCGGCACCAATGTCGATCAGCACCACTCCCAGATCCTTATGTGCCTTCGTTAAAGCCGCGTGCGATGCCGCAAGCGGACCAAAAACAATATTTTCTTCCTCAACCCGCCCCCCCGCACGCTCGATCGCCTGCGTCAGGTTGTTCAATACTTCCGTGAAGGCACTTACGATCATACTATACACTTCCAATCGCGTACCGCTCATGCCGAGCGGATTTTGTATCTGGTCTATTCCATCTACGATATACTCCTGTACTAGTGTGTGGATCTTGCGCAGATTCTTATCTGTCTTGATTGCCTCTGCCCCCGCTATCGCGCGATCAATATCCTCTTGGCTTATCTCATTCGTTCCCCGAGATACCGCGGCAATTCCACGGGATCCGTTTACGACAACACGCTTTCCATTGATGTTCACAAATACATTATCCAGAACGGTTTTGTCGATTCCCGCAATTTCATCAAATGCAATTGCAAGTGCCGCTGCTGCTGCGTCGACATCCGTCACCTCTCCTTTATTCACCCCTCCCGACGGCATGCGTACGGCCTCAATGATCGATAATTTACCGTCTTTGCCGACTTCCGCAACCAACAATTTTATTTCAGCCGTTCCAAGATCCAGTGCAGTGATAAACATGAGGGATAAAATTTCTAATGCTTAATTTCTAATTTCTAAAATACTACCAGTTTATTTATTCAGCAATTTTATTATTGCAATTTCTTTGCGTTCCATCTTTGTCGCGTCGCCGTCTTCAATGTGATCGTATCCGAATAAGTGCAATACGCCATGGACAAGCAGGAAGCGGATGTCTAAAAACTCTTCTGCCTTCTTCTTGCTTCGCTTGATCCACCAGTCGCTCGACATATCGGGGTTGAGATAAATCTCCCCTTTTTGCTTCGTTATTCCTTTGGGATACACAAATTCTTTCGGCTCTTCAAAGCTTAGGACGTTCGTTGCTGCATCCTTGCCGCGATACTTTTTATTTAATGACCGCATCTTTCTGTTTCCAAGTAGCAACACATCAATCGCATATCCTTCTTTTTTAAGCACCGCAAGAATCTCCAGTACCTGCTTGCGTACCGGATTTTTCAGGGTCTCAAATTTCTTATCGATGACATGCACCGTTATCTCGTTAGTCATAATACCATAATACTGTGATGCGTTACCCTGATTTTATCAAATGCCCTTTTAAAAAACAAATGCGCCCATTTCGGCGCATTTGACAGTTTGAGCGTTTCCTGCTCAGAAAAAGAAGATTAATATGAAGATTAACGCCATCAGCAACATCGGACCATTCTTTTCCAAAAACAGCTCCACCTTATACCATTTTTTCGGCAAGATCATAAACAGCACCTTCGAACCATCCAGTGGTGGAAGCGGGACTAGATTAATAATACCAAGCCACATGTTCACATAAATGATGATCGACAAAAACGTCGGCAAGTTCGGCACCACTGCCCCGATAGCGGGCATTCCGATCATGATGACGTAAAATATCGCTGCAACCGCAAAGTTACTCATCGGACCGGACAACGCGATCAGCCCTCCATCGCGCTTTGGATTCCTCAGAAACACGGGGTTGAACGGCACCGGCTTCGCCCACCCGAACAAGATTGGGCTGCTCATGATATACAAAATAAGCGGCAACAAAATAGACCCCACCGGATCAATATGCCTTATCGGATTCAGCGTCAAACGCCCCGCGTCCTTTGCGGTCGGGTCTCCCAACTTATACGCCATTGCACCATGCGCCACCTCATGGATGATCGCGGCGAACAAAAAAACAAACAAGTAGAAAAATGGAATAATCATGTCTTTATATCAGTATACGAGGGAACAGGATACGGGGCAAGGATGCGAGGAAATTTTAAATTATCCGTATCTTCCCATATTCGCCGTCATAGCCAGGGGCAATCTTCACCTTCCCCTTTCGCATCTGTATAATCCCGCGCACGATCTCTTTATCCGCATGTTCCAGTAGTTTCTTTTCTGCACATTCCAAAAGAATTCCTATCTCCGTTCCACATCCTTTAATCAGTCTTTCATATACTACCCGCACCTTCTTTGTCTTTATTCCAACTTCTAGCGTATCAGCAATGATCTCGTCTAATTGGACGATGCTATAGAATGGAGTCCTTCCCTCCTGTGTACATAAATTTCCTTTGCGCTTCGCACTACTTTTTATATCCGCGAGTATTTCGACCCGATTTAACACTCCTACCGTAACCGGTTTTCCGCAGGCCGGACAGATACCCTTCTGCTTCTTTGTCTCTTTCGGCGTCATCGATACACCGCATGCCTGGTGGCCATCATGATGATATTTACCTTCTTCGGGGAAGAATTCAAGGGTTGCGACTATTCGATCGGTAGTGAATCCCCGCCTCCGCGGGGATGACAAAAATACGGGGCTGCTATTTTTAATGGCATTCCTAATTCCCTCGTACGATAGTTCCGCGTCGAAGATGGTTGCCTCGCGCCCTATCTTCTGTGGGCTGTGCGAATCCGAATTCGATATCATCGCCACACCATCAAGCCCTGACAATCGCCAATTCATCGCCGGGTCGCTCGAAAGCCCGGTCTCTGCCGCAATAATCTTATCGGCGTATTCGCCAAAACATTCCTTAATCGAGTCAAATCCCGACATCGATCCTAGCATGCCAAACCATGGAGTCCATAGATGAGCCGGGATGATCATTGCCGTTGGCTCGATATCAAAAATGATCTTCGCTAAGTCTTCTGAATCGATACCTAGGATTGGTCGGCCATCGGATACAATATTCCCCCGCTTCCCTAGTTCATCATTGAGCTTCTTCGCACTCTCGATCGATGGCAATAAAATTATATTATGCACGCGCCGCGTTTTTCCTCCTCGCGAGTAAATACTCGAGATCTCCCCAGAAATAACAAATCGCGTTTCGGCATACGTATCCCAGATCGTCTTTCGCTGATGCTTTTTCTTTAGCCGAAACAACCCCTCCTCAGCCGACTCCAATTTACCGGATAACTCCTTGAACCACTGCGGGTGCGTACAATCGCCTGTGCCTATAACACGTATCCCTTTCTCTGCCGCAACCTTGTCGATCTCCTCGAGGACCATATCCTTACTCGTCGCCCGACTGTATTTGGAATGCATATGCAGATCGGCAATGAATTTCATATTTGACATCATAACGCCAACCAATAACTTCCACAACAAAGACCCCTTGCGGGGTCTTTGTTTTCCTGTCCATCTTATACCTCTTTACTCTCTTCTTTTGATTCTTTTTCCTTGCTCTCGAGCGCTTTGATCGCAGCTGCGATAGCAACGTTTGTCTTTTTGCGGATGTCCTCCACCAGCTTCTTGTTTGCCTTCAAGGTATCACGGGCCGCTTCGACACCTACGCCGAGCTTCTCCCCTTCGAAGCTATAGGTATTCCCATTTTTTGCGATCGTACCCAGCTTCAGGCCCATCGTCATAATATCACCTTCGTACGAAATACCTTCCCCGTACATAATATCAAATTCCGTATTTTTAAACGGAGGAGCAACCTTGTTCTTAACCACCTTCACCGTCACGCGATTACCGATTACATCCTCACCCTTCTTGATCTGCGCATTGCGGCGGATATCAAGACGCACCGATGAATAGAATTTCAGCGCACGCCCACCTGGGGTCGTTTCCGGGCTTCCAAACATCACGCCGATCTTTTCACGGATCTGGTTAATAAAGATGATCAGCACCTGCTTGCGGTCGGCCAATGCAACTAACTTACGCAATGCCTGACCCATCAAGCGAGCCTGTAGGCCCATAAACTGCGCCCCCATCTCTCCTTCGATTTCTGCTCGTGGCGTAAGTGCCGCCACCGAGTCGACAATAATAATATCGAGGATCCCCGACTGTACCAAGCTTTCCAAAATGTTCAGCGCTTCTTCCCCACTATCCGGCTGAGAAATCAGCAAATCGGTCACCTTCACTCCGAGCTTCTTTGCATATTCCGGGTCGAGCGCATGCTCTGCATCGATAAACGCAGCCCTCCCACCCTTCTTTTGCGCTTCGGCGATCGCATGTAGCGCAAGCGTCGTCTTGCCCGAACTTTCCGGCCCGTAAATCTCAACGATGCGTCCCTTTGGGTATCCACCTACTCCCAACGCAATATCCAACGAAAAGGAACCCGATGGAATAACATCTACTGCAACCTTTCGCACATCATTAAGACGCATGATCGCGCCGTCGCCAAACTTCCCCTGCATGGACTCGAGCAATTGATCGATATCCTTCACCTCGCCTTCTGATTGTTTTTGTTTTTTTGCAGCCATGGTATTTGTAATAGGGCGTGCACGTTTCGGTGAAATGCAAGGCGCGGGGAAATTGACGAAGGAGATGTACGCGTAGTACTTCGACTGAGTCAATGGGGACCCGCAACACCGCAGTTCGCCAAACGAGTATGTCCTATTGTTGGTAGATTATTTGTTTAACTATAGTCGTTTCCTTTCCCAATAAACGCTTCACCTTAAACTCGACACTGTTAATCCCCGGCTCAAGCGAAAATTCTTTTTCAAAATAGCCACTCGTGTCGATCGTGACATCTTCGTTGTTGATAATCAACCGGTCTGACGGATCGATCCTCCCCCGCAGGTCGATCGACGATTCATAGGTCACGATACTGTCTTCTGCGGGATTTTTAATATCGATCTCCCCCGTTCCCAATAGTGCTTTCATCCATACGGCACCCGCAATAGCAACGATTACCAAGATTGCAATCGTTGCTATCTTACCCCGATTTACTCGTTTGAATGCAAACCGATTCGACGGCAGCGTATCACCCTCTCCTGATGTCTTGAGCTCGAGCTGCTTTTTATATGCCTGCCAAAGAATCTGCCCTTCAAGCCCCAGCGCTCCGGCAATCCTAATCAGGTACCCGCGCACATACGGTGCCGGCGGCAATCCCTTATGTTCTCCTCCAAGGAGCATAACCACATATCGCTCAGGGATATCCGTCATCTCCGCAAGGCGCGCTATCGACAGTTTCTTTTCGCGCAATGCATCTTCTACCAATTCCTTAACTGTCATTATTCGTTCGTTCTCTTCCATATCATTCTCCATCTTTTAGAAATACTTCCCGAGGATTCGCGCCTTTCGACGGGCCGATGATCCCTTTTTCTTCCATAATATCGAGCAACCGTGCCGCGCGCGCATACCCAACCTTCAGGCGACGCTGCAACAGCGATGCCGACGCCTTCTCCGCCTGCACCACTACCTCGATTGCCTGCTCAAGCAATTCATCTTCACTATCGCCTCCGGAAAATGCATCAAACAAACCATCTCCCGCACCTCCTTCGTCAGATGCTACCGGCTTCGCGTCGAATGAAACCTCTTCACCTATTATATCCTTATTCTGTTCCCTGATAAACTGCGCAACCTTTTGTATCTCTTCTTCCGATACGAATGCGCCCTGAATACGCTTTGGTTTTTCTCCCGCTGCTACCAACATATCTCCACCTCCGAGCAGCTTTTCGGCACCCGACATATCCAATATGGTTCGTGAATCGATCTGGCTCGCAACCTGCAACGCGATGCGCGCTGGAATGTTCGCCTTGATCAATCCAGTAACAACTTCCACTGAAGGACGCTGTGTCGATAGTATCAAATGGATCCCTGTTGCACGCGCCATCTGCGCCAACCGCACGATCGATCCTTCGACTTCCTTTCCGTAGGTACTCATCAAATCCGCAAGCTCGTCAACAACGATTACCACATAGGGTAATGCTTCCTTTGGGTTCTTTTTATTGTAACTTGCCAGATCGCGTGATCCCGCACGCTCGAACAGCTCATATCGCTTGTCCATTTCATTCAGCGCCCAACGGAATACACCCATGGACTTCTTCGACTGTGTCACTACCGGCGCGATCAAATGCGGGATACCCGAGTAAACCGATAGCTCCACGCGCTTCGGATCAATCATGATCAACTTAAGCGTCCTGGGAGAATTCTTGTAGAGCAATGAGAGAATGATCGAGTGGATTGTTACCGATTTTCCCGATCCGGTACTTCCCGCAACGAGCAAGTGCGGCATCTTCGCAATATTTGCGAACATCGGCTCGCCCGTCACGTCGCGGCCGACTGCAAAACTCAGCTGCCCGCTTTCGGCGAATTCCGGATAGTTAATAAGACTACCCAAACGCACCACGGCAGCGGCCTTGTTCGGAACTTCGATGCCCACTAATGATTTCCCCGGGATTGGCGCTTCGATGCGGATCGGATGCGCGGCAAGTGCAAGCGCAAGATCCTGGTTTAATGCGGTGATGCGCGATAGTTTCACACCCTCTGCAGGCTTTAATGTAAATCGGGTAACCTTCGGACCAACGTTAATCTCACCCATCTCCACCATAATGCCAAAGCTCTCCAGGGTGCGTTTGATGATGTTTGCATTTGCACGCAAATCTCCCGATGTCGGTTTTTCAACTGATGAACGTAATAGATCGAGCGGTGGAAACACGTAGTCCTTGTCATCCTGCATAACAATTGGCTCTTCCTTCTTCGGCTTACCCGTCATTGCTGCGGCGATTTTTTCTTTAATCGTCGGTTCAACAGTCACTAACTCCTCTTCTTCCGGTTCTTCGGCAAGTTCGTCCGCAACCTCTCCTTCTTCTTCCGGTTCTTCAATCTCCGCAGGCTCTTCCTCTCTGACCTCTTCAACCACCCAGTCCTTTCCCCTCTTCTTTATCTTGATCGGCAAATTAAGCGTCACTAAAAATGAAACTGTAAGCATGATTATGATCACAATAATCGCAGCCGTGTATCCAAATAGGGATTCCAACGCTCCAACCATCTTTCCCATCAACCCCCCATTACCCGGAGAAAGAACGTCGATCAATCCCAAGCCAGATAACACAAACAATCCCGCCCCAAAAAAGGTTACCCCATATACCTTCCTCCTCTCTGACGTCAAAAACACACCGCCAATCACTACAAGGATCAGTGGCAGGAGATAATATCCCCAGCCAAACAAACTGCGAAAAATATCGTATAAGAAGTTCCCCGCAGGTCCGGCGTTCTGAAACCCCGCCAAGAGCAGTATCAATGCCACTCCAAACAGGATGACCGCCCAAATACTCTTTTTTGTCTCCGGATGAAGTCTGAGTTCGGGCAAAAAGCCCCCTAATCCCTCATCGGTCTCTTCGATTACTTCTTTCGGCTTGCGCCCTCTCTTTTTCGGTTCTGTTACCGCTGGTTTTGCGGGTTTTCTCCCTTTCGTTTTCGCCATTGGCTCCATTGTAGCACCAATATTAGGGTTAGTTCAAATGATCATTCTTGCCCCTTCATCATTCTTTATGTTATTTTATATGCAGCAACCTTCATCGTCTCGTTACCCCCAAGGAGGAACTCCATGTCGGAAGCAATCCAACCATGCCCACAGCAGGATATCTGTCCCTGCCCGCCTAGCCCTTCGTGCACCGCCGAGGCATTCACGACCTGCGGCATGGCCAACAGTATCGAGTATATCACTGCACTTCTTGCACGCCCCTACTATCTTCGCATGAACTTTTGCAAACGTGCGGCATTTCTCACCGATCATTTCAAGGTGTTTATCGATGAGGAGGAAGCGAGTTACACAGCCACCCAGGTCTGTGCCATTATCAAGTCACGCCTCTATCTGACATCCAAAACCACCCCCTAGCTTCCTTCTTCATCCGCCGACCCTCTGAGGTCGGCTTTTTCTCGTTGACTTTTTCTTGAGTTGGGTGTTGAATATAATTCCGCAGTTTTACAAATTCATCTGGCGCAAATTGCCAAAGGAGCACTGCATATGTACCATACGTACTTCACACAAACGATACCCGTCAGTAAACCCTCGTTCTTGGACAACGCACTTGTTCAGCATTTTTCGCAAGAGGTCGAAACCTACGCTCTGGTCACCGGATGCTATCCACTCGCTGAACCCTGGTACAGCGGCCACCGGGTTGCCATTCTCGGATCTGGCGTTATGACCCATGCGCAACTCGCCGCATTCGAGGATGAACTCCATACGCGCATCCAGCAGGATCTCATCCCTCTCTGCGCAGCAGTGTGACCACTACCACCAGCCGGCACTTCGCCGGCTTTTTTTTCATTTCAAAATTCCGTATGCTATCGATAATGACTAGACCAAAGAATAAATCCTATATCATCGGTATCGATGAAGTCGGTCGTGGACCCCTTGCCGGCCCAGTCGTCGTATGCGCCGTTGCGATCCCCTACTCCTGCACACCCACCTCTATTCTCAAACATCTTCCTCTGCGTGATTCAAAAAAACTTACTCCTACGGCTCGGGCACTTTGGGCTACCGCAATCGCGCACGACTCGCGCATATTCCACTCGATCGCATCAACGTCACCTAGCACCATCGACCGTATCAATATCACACAAGCAACCAATCGCGCCGCGACCCGCGCGCTTACAAAACTGCTCGCCACACTCCCCTCCCCGTCACGCGTTGCTGTGTTTTTGGATGGGGGACTATTTGTAAACCCCCAGAATTCGAAATTTGAAATTCGAAATTTGAAAAGTAACACGAAACAAAAATATCGATCTCGATTTCATAATTCAAAAGCCGATACACATATCGATTTAAAAATCGAAACGGTTATTAAGGGGGATGAAACCATCCCCGCGATCTCGCTTGCTTCCATCGTTGCCAAAGAACATCGCGACACACGTATGCGACGCGCACATAAAAAATATCCATATTATGGATTTGATCGACACGTAGGATACGGGACAAAAATGCATCTCGCCGCAATACGAGAGAATGGACACAGCCCGCTGCATCGCAAAAGTTTTTTGAAAAAAATTTACTAGATTGGCATTCCTGCAAAAATAGGCATCTACATCTATATATAGATTCCTTCCTTCGCAGAAATGACAATAGTCAAAAGAAAAACCCTCATCCGAAGATGGGGTTTATCGATTGCCGATGAATCGGCTAACTGTAAAACGAAGGTGCTTGTCATCTACCAGAGGTAGGCGACCAAATGGTGTTTGTCATGAGGGGCAAGTGTTCTCCCTACGACGAAACGATAATGATACGCGAGCGCATCAGTTGTTATAAAACTATCACGAGGGTAATAGGAAGGAAAGAGAAATTAGAGAAGTGAGACTAACGATATAAATTGTAGACAGGATGGTTGAATGTGCAGGTAACGATCGCGCACAAGTGATCAGTTCGTGTGAATCATTACAGATAATGGCAAACGATGCATTCAGTTACCACCGTTATACCTCCTGCGGAAACGCCTCCCTTTTTCCTCTATGAAGTTTTATACTTTTATTATATAGTTCTTGAGAAATATACGCAACATCAATTGTGGATAACTCTACCGCCAAACCAAAACTCATAGCCGTTGTCGGCCCTACTGCCTCAGGAAAGTCAGACCTCGCGGTCTCTATTGCGCGCTTCATCAAGCAACAAACGCTCGCATCTGGTGCCGAAGTTATCTCGGCCGATTCGCGGCAGGTATATACCGGACTCGACATTGGCTCAGGGAAGATCACAAAAAAGGAGATGCGCAGTATCCCGCACCATCTCCTTGATGTCGCATCACCGAAGCGTACCTTTACCGTAACCCGCTATCAGCGCCTTGCGAAAAAAGCCATCGCATCGATCGTACGACGAGGGCGCGTTCCTATTCTCTGTGGCGGCACCGGATTATATATCGATGCGGTAACGCGCGATTATATTCTTCCCGATGTTCCTCCGCAGCCTGCGCTTCGCAAAGAGCTCGAACTCCGATCAACCGACACACTTGTTGCGCAACTCACGCGCATCGATCCGCAGCGCGCCGCTACGATCGACCAGTACAATCGTCGTCGTCTTATCCGCGCACTTGAGATCGTACTCACTACCCACTCCCCTGTTCCTCCGATTACATCGTCGTCACCGTATGATCTTCTTACGATCGGTATCGCGCGACCGAACGAACAACTTCGTTCACTCATCGAAGCGCGCCTCCATCGACGCATCAAGAGTGGCATGCTCAAGGAAGTCGCACGACTTCATGAGCATGGTGTCAGCTGGAACCGACTCGACGGACTTGGCCTTGAGTATCGGTGGGTCAGTCGCCATCTGCGCGGCATACTCACCCGCGAGGCTATGATCGAGACACTTACCACGGAGATCGTGCAGTATGCCAAACGACAGATGACCTGGTTCAAGCGCGATCCATCCATCCATTGGATCACAACCGAAGCTGAAGCTCTTGTACTTGTAAAAAAATTTCTTGAAAAATAATGTATAAAAAATCACCAGCCCAGGGCTGGTAATTTTTTTCATGCTCGACCGGCCTTCCCGTGATGCATGATGCCGCTCTTTATTTTTTCGATCTCTCTTTTTTTATGCTCGATCTGCGCTTCCGTTGCTTGCGAACTTTTCCCACTGAACAATTCGCGTGCAAGTTTTTCCTGCAACAAGTGCAACGACATCTCTTCGGTCTTGATGCGATGCTGTGCGCCAGCGATGTCCGGCTTCTTTAGTGCCTCTGTCTTGCTTTTGATAATTCCTTTTTGCTCCACGACGATCAGCGGTTCAACTTCCATGGCGTCGATCTCTTCAATCGTCATTTCACGCTTCATGTACTCATTGAGCTTTTCATCCTTTCCATATCCGGGAACGTGTGGTTTCTGTTCCATGATTGCTTTTATTATTTAAGAATTTCTTCGAACAATGCCTTGAGCTCTACGGGATTGGCACGACCTTTCATCTTGCCCATCACCTTCCCGATCAAAAACTGTAACGCATTCTCCTGTCCCTTTTTATAATCTTCGATCGCCTTTGGATTTTCTGCGATCGTCTCCTTGATCACCTCGTGTAACGCATCGGCTGAAACTTCTTCATTCAATCCCTTTGCCTGCATGATCTCCTCCGGATCTGCCCCCGTGTCAAACATTTCTTTGAGAATATCCTTCGCCAATCGGCTGTTCAACTTTCCTTGCGCGACAAATGTGATGACCTTGGCAAAGTGGAATGGCGCGATGCGCAACATCCCCAACTCCATACCCGCCTCCTTCATCAACGCCCGCAGGTCGGTCGTGTAATAGTTGTAGACCAGTTGTGCAGGAGCTTCGGGGTTCAGCGCCCTTACCTCACTCACCGCCTGTTCGAACCATTCTGCAACCTCTGGCGTTTCGGCAAGGATATTCGATTGCTCCTCATTGAGCCCATACTCACTCGCAAGTCGGTCACGCTTTTGCTGTGGCAGCTCGACGATCTCTTCGCGGATACTCTCCAGGTCAAAATGAGCCAGGTCGAGCGGTGGAAGATCCGGTTCCGGGAAGTATCGGTAATCGTGCGCCTGCTCCTTGAGTCGCTGTAGTACAGTTTCTTTTTTCTTTTCGTCCCATCCTCGGGTCGATTGCACCACTTGTACCGCGCGAAACGAATTCAAATTCTTCACCTCAACCTTCGTACCCAGCGTTTCATCCTTACTGACAGAAATATTCGCCTCGACGCGCATCTGCCCTTTTTCCATATCCGCATCGGATATACCAAGATATCGCAAAATCATTTGCAATTCCTTTGCAAATGCAACCGCCTGCTCCCCACTGGTCACATCCGGCTTGGTTACCAATTCCATCAATGGCATGCTTGAGCGGTTATAATCGATCAAACTCGCCGGCTTCGCATCCTTCGGATAATCAGTTAACTGACTCGAATGCGCAATGCGCGCCGTATCCTCTTCCAAGTGTACCCGCTCCAGGCGAACCCCCCTTAATACTCCTCCACTTACCAGAGGTTGATCGTATTGTGAGATCTGATATGCCTTTGGCAGATCAGGATAGAAATAATTCTTTCGGTCAAATTTTGAGATGGTCGGGATTTCGGAACCCAACGCCATCCCCAGCTTGATCACCTTGCGTACCGCCTCCTTATTGATCGTCGGCAAGCACCCCGGGTGGCCGGTACAAATTGGGCAAATATTCACGTTCGGATGCCGCTCTTCAGGGTCGTTCGCACACCCACAAAACATCTTTGTCTTCGTCTTCAATTCACAGTGGATTTCCAATCCGATGGTCGGTTTATACATAGATATCGTGTTCAGATAGTTTTAGTTAGTATAGGGCAATTTCCTTCCAATTATCAACTCATACGAGTACTGTTATTGACCTATATCGAATTTGTGATAAGATGTGTTGTACAAGCGGGTATCGTATAATGGTTTATTATAATAGCCTTCCAAGCTGTGGATAGGGGTTCGATTCCCCTTACCCGCTCACAGACAAAAAGAAAAAGCCTTTTCGGGCTTTTTCTTTTTGTGCGGATAAAGCGAGTGAACTGCTTCACTCGCGTGGGGAATCTAAGACCGCAGCGATATGCGCTCAACAGAGCGCATCGCGGCCGGCTACTCTATTGAATATATGCTCCGCCGGCATTTCGGCACGTTGCACGCTCTCCGTCGACTGACGGATCGCTAGCAACGCCAAGTCAGGGGCGGCCTGCGAGCTTGCCGAGCGACGGCGAGGCAAGACTTGTAGGCGATTCCCCTTACCCGCTCACAGAAAACAAAGACGCCGAAAGGCGTCTTTGTTTTTATTGCAATTTCCCGCATTCCATGGTTGTATAGAGGCAGCAACATTCCTAGTATAGTTCTTGATTTTGATCATACGGCCAAAGGAGGAGCTCCATGAAACAAACAGCAGTTTCAGCCCGGTTATCACAAACCCCGCACGCAACGATCGAAGACGGCAGGATCATAGCCGAAGTGGGCTCCACCGTTTGGATCCCGATCGAATTCTTCGTTCCTAACCCGAATCAGCCTCGTAAGTGGTTCGATCCCGAGGAGCTCACCGCTACTGCGAAGTCGTACAAGCATCTTGGCGACGTAGAGGAGGCCGTTAAGGTCACTCTGCGCGACGATGGACGCATCGCGCTCATCATTGACGGCGAAAGTCGTTGGCGCGCCGCACTCCTTCCCGCTGCCGGACTGAGCGGTCTTTCGGCATTTATCAAACCCGCCATGAGCGATGACGAGGTCTATCGTTCGAGCGCCGTTGCAAACACCCGCAGAAAAGAGTTCTCTGTTATCGAACGGGCGCTCACCATCTTCGAGTTTCAACAACGGTTCAACCTCGATCAGAACGCGGCTGGCGTAGAGCTCGGGTACGAACCCACTGCCGTCTCCTACCTTATGCCGTTCCTTGATCTGCACGAGAAGATCCAGCAGCTTGTCATGCAGAACAAGCTTGGCGCCGGCGTTGCACGCCAACTTGCCAAGTTCAATATCAACGATCAGCTCCGCATGCTCAAGGCGATCAAGGATGCTGTCGTGGAGAACGGCAACAAGCCGATCCACCCCAACAAGGTTGCACGCATTCTGCGTGGCACTGCGGAAAAGAAGAAGATCACACCCAAGAAGGCCACACGCGGACGGGACCATTCTACCCATGCGCAACTCGTCTCCCGCAATCTGCTTAATCACGCAAAGAATCTACTCGATGCTCTGCGCGAATTTTCGCAACTGAGTCAGCCTACAATCAAGGAATTGGAGAATCCCCACTTCCTCGACATCGAGCGCGCACTGTTAAGCGTTACCAAAGCCGCCCGCACGCAGATCGAACGGCTCTCGCGCCAAGCATGATCACGATGCAAAAGCCGCCCCGTCGGTTGACGGGGCGGCTTTTTTTATAAACGCACTATTTTAAAACTCATACTGAACGCATATCTCCCTCCCTGCACAGGCGATACACTCGACAATTGGAATACAACATCCCCTATTCGTGCATTTGCCTTAAGCGCCTTTTCAAACTCCCCAATGGATGCCTGATTGGTCGCCTCACCAAATACCGCTACCGGTGATTCAATACCCTGAATCGCAACGTGCGTGATTGTTATATTCGACCCTGCCATCGCCTGCATATCTTCAAAAAACCCGGACCATGGCAACCGCTCTTGGTTCGCTTGCTCCAGCAAATTTACCTTTTTATTAAACAACGATGCCTCCTGCTGCAATTCGCCAAGCCTTCCCACCGAAGGATTCTGTGACAATTCGGCAACCCTTCCGCCGAGACGTTCTTCCGTTGTCGCCAAGAACCTATCAAGTCCAACAAACAATGCTAGAATTGCTACGAGTGTCGTTACCGTCCCGTTTCGCCAGAGCCGCACAAAATTTGTTTCCTGGTATACTTCATACTTATTCTTCGTTCCTGCAGTTGCGAGACTGATCATTTTATCGTCGTCTCTCGGAATGATCCCCCGGAACGCCGATCCTAGTACGCTGAACCATCCGATCGAAAGATTAGTAAACTGTTGTATGCTAGGCACTTCAACAATAAGGTTCGGGAAGCTCTCCGTAATTGCCTCCTTGATCTCCTCCTCGAAGGTAGGTGTTACGAGAAATAGCTCTGTTAATACTCCCTCCCAATGCGTCTCATAAAAACTCAAGACCTTATGCACTTCGTCGACGATCATCTTCTTCAATGATTCAAGTGTTGCCCTGCGCTCCGTGCCATAGACAGCTCCCCATCCGACAAAATGCAGGAAGTATAATTCTCCGTTTTTCACCAGCCCAAACGATATACCATCGCTCCCCAAACGAAACACCAAGTAGTTCTTCTTTTTATCAAATTGCTCACTCAGCTCAACAATCGTTCGCGCCAATGCAAACATGGGGAATTCTATCGCAGCAATCTCAAATCCTGCTTTATCTGCTATCTCTTCAAAATCATCAATCAGCTGTTTCGGAACAAACGCTCCAAGAATCTCATTCTGCGTCACTCCATTAACCTCCTTCTCTCCGACCAGATGCCAGTCGGCATAGGCAGTACTGAAGTCGATTGGAGATATCATCTGCAGGTTCAGTCGAGCAGCCTCCTCAAGATTCTCGGTCGCCGCCTTGGGCAAGGCAAACATTTCTGTATAGACATTACTATCAGAGATACTTGCAATAACCCAAACCTTTTTTTTCTTCCCCGCCATCTGATCGTGAAATCCCTTAAGGATCGCAGCTAGCTTTTCCTTGTCCTTGATCTTCCCATCTTCAATGATTCCCGATTCAAGCTTCGCTGAAATAAAGTCCGCCTTCTTTCCCTTGATCGCGACGTAGCGAATATATGAATCCGTAATCTCCAGACCGCCAATCTGTAACGGAGGGTTAACGGCATTTGCTATTTTTTTGACGATGCTTATATTCATTGCGTTATAGTGCCACTTCTTGTGATGATTCCAGTTTTATCTCGCCCGTTTCCGTATCGATACGATAGACCACCCTCACACATCGATTTCTCCCTTTCACTGTTCCGAGTGCCGTGATTTCCACCTTTCCCATATCGCTTGCATTTGTATAGTCACAGCCTCCGAGCGCCGAACATCCGGTCGTCTTTCTTCCCTTGTTGCATACTGTTACCTGCGCCGTATGTTGCGAATCGATCGTAACCGTATATGCGCTTCCGAAGTTTGTCTTTCGCGCCAGCTGTATTAACGCATCATTTATTCCAGACTGTGCCGTCGTCAATGCTTCTGCCGCGCTTCGCGTGCCAACACTCCCTTGTAAAAGATAGAAGACGATGAGCGTTGCCGCTATCGTCATCTCCAATACCACGCCACTAATCAATAGCATTAACGGTAATGCCACGATCCCACGAACAAAGAGCCCGCGGGGTCGGCACGATCGCCGCGGCAACGCGCCCCGCCTTCTATCTAGCCCCTTGCGTTCCTTTTCCATAGTTTATTCGGATTCCGTCGCATCTACTGTGGTGCCCGGCACTTCCTGTGAAGCCGCCACTCCAGGCTGCCCCTGCTCCGCGATCTGCGGATTCTTGATCGCCTTAATTATTTCGCTGTCCCCCTTCAACTCAGTTGTCCAGATGACTGTCTCATCGTTGATAACCATCTTATCTTCCGGTCCCCAGAATGCCTTTTCAAATTTCGAGAGTGCGAATCCTTGCTGTTCATTACTCCCCTTTTGTAAGAACCATACATCACTTAATGTCATTCTCGGAAAACGTGAAAGCTTTCCAAAATAAATATCTCCGGTATTTAAGTACACTGCCGTATATTTTTCTTCAAATCCTCCCTTCTGCCAATACAAGACTCCTCCCAGTGCTACGATCAATGCGATTACCAAACCCAACAATATAGTGTTTATCTTTGACATATGTATTATTTTTGACATTATCTTATTTTTTATTACTGCGTAATGTATGTTTTATTATATCATATTTTTAAAGCGAATAGCTTAGTATGATATCCCTCACTTCCGGACTATTCGTTCTCCCTGCATCTGATTCAATGAAGATCTTGTACCGTATATATTGTACATTCGAAAAATCCTTGGGGCTCAGCACTGTCGATATATCAGGTCCCGCCGTATTATACGTCGTTGCCGCTGTTCCATCCGGCCCTTTATAATCCCATGATGCGGGATTTGCCACTGTCGATGCAGCCACCTGGAATCGTACCGATCCCCCATTCTCCAGCCCTTTCCATATTACTGAATTTACCGCAACCCTACTCCCTAAATTGAAGACCGGCGAAGTAAGTGAACCACTGTCCGGCATTGAGGTCCAGAACGTCTTTACACGATACGGGATCGTTCCGCATGTGTTCATCGATGCGCTCGGCTGATTGCAGTTCATACTGATCCAACCGATTGTCTCATTCCATGCAAATCCACTTAGCTCTCCCGACGCATCGATTGATACGCCATACGCCGTAGACGAAGTCGCCGTCACACTATCAAAGCTAATCCAACCGATTGTATCGCTATATGCCCACCCCTTCAGCGAGCCACCAACATTGGAAACCTTCCAATCCCCCGACCCTCCCCCGCAGATATCACCATTGGGAGTCGTAGCACAATCAAATGCGATCAACCCCATCGACGACGATGCGTACCCGAACAGTTTTCCGTTATTTATTCCAACATTGCCCGTTGCATAATCGAAATCTATCCATCCGATCACGTCATTCCATGCCCAGTGATTCGGCTCTGTTGCATCAATATTAGGTGTCATTGGCCCACCACCGCCACCCGACAATATCACGCTAAGCACTCCTGGCGTTGCGGTCGTTTCGATATTCGTCGCGGTTGAATACCTATTATTCGGATTTACTAAGACGGTATCATCTCCACCACCCCCACTCCAGTCCGTCTGCCTTAGTGCCACGTTGCGGGTTCGTGAAACATATTGTTCCTGCTCAATATTTCCGCCATCCCATTCCACGACAACGGTTATCTTTTGCGTCGAAGGATCTTCCGCCACATATCCTGTTCCTGCCAAGAAATTCGTACATTCTGCCGAAACGGTTGCTTCAGTCGGTGACCCCACGCCACACTCGGTCCGTTTCACATTCTCAACGTAGAAATAACGCGTGAACGCATATTCTCCCAAAACCAGCGGCTCCGTTCCGGCCGTTATCGCCAGCGTTGATGACGCAATAAAATATTTATTCGTCGAAGTTTTTCCCAACGCATAGAATACATTCCAATCCGCTTCAGCCTTTGATTTTGCCGCGTCAATCACCTCCTGCGTCAACAGTGATGCCGACTGCATCGTCTTTGATTCTGACGAGCTTTTCAAGTTCACTGTGATCAATGCCGTCACTCCTCCGATCAGGATGACGCCCAACCCCAGCGCGACAAGGATCTCAATCAGCGACTGTCCTGTTATTTTCGAACTATTTCTATTTCCTCTATACATAGTATTAATATTGAATTTGTCCGTTCGGAAGGACAGTTATCATTTTTGATGAGCTCGCTTCTGTTATTACTGAAATTATAATGGAGCCACCACCCGTTGGCAAACCCGACATCTTTGCAAACAACACGTCAGTCGATGATGCCGCCGGCGGTGTCGTGAACTGTATTGATTCATTCAAATTGATTCGTTCAACTACCGTCCCCGTCGCAAACGAATCACCTTTAAATACCTGATAATAATCAACCCCGCTTGCACCATTCACAAACCGCACCCCCCATGCGCTTGCCTGATCCTGTGTCACCGCCCGGTTGTATGCGCCGCGCAATGTGAATACTATCTTTGACGCATCGTCTTCGAGACTTTGCGCATAAAAATATTCTATAGGAAAGAAGCGCACTGCCGCAGCGAGAACGACGAATATACCCATGACAATAATTACTTCGATAAGCGACACCCCTGCCCTACATGCTTTGTCTTTCATACGCATTATTAGAATTTACCCATCAGTTGATATACCGGCACGATGATCGCGAGCGCGATCGTTCCCACTACAATACCGATTACCAAAAGCAACATCGGCTCCAAAAATGATACCAGAACCTTTACCGACGACTTTATCTCCGATTCATAAAATTCCGCCAATGTCCCTAAGATTGTGGAGAGGTTCCCGCTTTTTTCCGATATTGCGATTAGATTGGTCACAACGCGCGGGAAGTCCGGCTCCCGCTTGAACGCATCCCCAATGGTAAGACCCTTTGCGATTCCCTCTTTTGCAATGCGGTTTATCGCCTCTTTTAGCTCCTCATCGCCAACTGCGTCCGCCGTGATCGATAGCGCATCCAGAATCGGAAGACCCGAAGAAAGCAACGAAGAGAACGTCAGCGCAAAACGTTGGATGGCAATCTTCTTTAAAAGCGACCCCACGAGCGGCGCACGCCTAATGAATCGCTGTATCACTTTTTTTGCGGATGGACTATTGTTCACCATAAACCACATTCCGAATCCACCTCCGATTACCAGGATCAATAGGAACCAAATATAATTATTCAAAAACAGTCCAATGCCAAAGACGATACGGGAAAACAGCGGCGGAGTCGTCGCGCTATCCGCAAACAAAGCCGAAATCTTTGGCAATGCAAAACTTACCAGCAACAATACGACCAACGACGCAACCCCCACCAGAATCACCGGGTAGGTCAGTGCCGATCGAACCTCCTGCCGCAGGGATTGCTCCCGTTGCAAATTAATACTGAGCTGCTCGAATGTATGCTCCAATGTCCCCGACTGCTCTCCTGCCTTCACCAGATTAACAAACACGCTCGAGAAATACTTCGGATACTTCTCGAATGCGGCATGAAATGGCTGACCCTTTTCGAGATTCTCCCGTATTTCATACAGTAGCGCGCGCACCGCCGGTTTATCAAAATCAGCGATCAAAATATCGATCGCCTTGAACAAGTCGGTTCCAATCCGCAACATCAGCGCGAGGTACTTCGTCAAAAATACCTTATCCGCGATCGTAATGCCCGATTGCATAAATTTTTTTGATCCTATTCCCTGTCCTTCTTCCTCCTTCTTTAACGCCACCGGCCGCAACCCTTGCGACGCAAGAAACTCCAGCACCTGCGCGGCGCCGCTTGCTTCCATCTCCCCCGTAGCTATTTTCCCGTCGGGCTTTATCGCGGTATAGATGAACTTCATCAGTTTAATTTAAAATTTGAAATTTAAAATTGCAGAGTTATTCTCGGATAACTCTAAGCACTTCTTCCATCGTTGTCATACCCAGCTCTGCCTTACGCACACCATCCTCCAACATCGTAATCATCCCTTTTTGTCTTGCCATTTTCATCAGTGCATCCAGAGAAAATTCCGGATCGCTGATTGCAGTCCGTACCTCATTGTCAATCTCAAGTACTTCAAAAATACCCATACGCCCCCGATGCCCCGTAAAATTACACACCGGGCATCCGCGCCCGTGATAGAGCGTCTTTGGCACAACCTTCCCGTCTCCCCCCATTTCTTCGTGGGTTCGCTGCAATACTTCCAGTACATCAGCTGAAGGCGTAAATGATTCAATACAACTCACACAGATCTTACGGACCAAGCGTTGCGCAATGATCAGGTTCAATACCGCTGCGATCAAAAATGGAGGGACCTTCATGTCGATCAAACGCGGGATCGCCGTTGCCGCATCATTCGTATGCAGTGAAGACAGTAGCGTATGACCAGTCAATGCGGCGTGCACGGAAATTTCCGCAGTCTCTTCGTCTCGGATTTCTCCGACCAAAATAATGTTTGGATCCTGTCGCAAGAACGCACGCAATGCGCTTGCGAACGTCACTCCTGCCTGCGTATTGATCTGCGTTTGGTTCACATATTGAATATGATATTCGATCGGATCCTCTACGGTTACCATATTCACCTCTGGCTTGTTCAGCATATTCAATATGGAATACAACGTTGTCGTCTTACCCGATCCCGTCGGACCGCAGACAACAACCATCCCAAAACTCTTCTTCAATGCAGCTTCCACCTTTTCCACCATATCTTCCAACATACCAATCTCCTCAAGCGCAAGCGGTTTTTGTCCTGCCGGCAACAAACGCATGACGATCTTTTCGCCATACAAGGTAGGCATGATCGAAACACGTACGTCGGTCATTTCGTCCCCCGCCACAAACCGCAATCGGCCGTCTTGCGGCTTGTAATGCTCGTCGATCTTTAAGCCAGCAAGCAGCTTGATACGCGCTACAATAGGCAGTTCAACTTCCTTTGGCACCCGCGTCACTTCGTGCAAGATTCCGTCGATGCGGAATCGCACCAGTACTGATGATTCCAGCATTTCAATGTGAATATCGGATGCATGCATGGAAATCGCATATGACAAAAAATTGTTTACGATCGCTACGATCGGCAATGCACCGGCAACGTCTTCAACTTTGTCTCCTTTTACTTCAAGACCCTTTTTGATGTTCTCTTCAATCGTGCGCTTGAAGTCCTGCGCGAGCTCCCGGCTATAGATCGCGAACCCCTTTTCCAAGTCGCCTGATTTTGCTAAAAATGGCTTAACCCGCACCTTTAAATGCCGTTCCAAGAATTCGATCGTCTTAAGATCACTCGGGTCTTCCATCGCCACGTCTATCACCCCATCCGCTTCCCGCTTAAACGCAACCACTCCTTTTTGCCGGGCAAGCTCAAGCGAAAGTAGCGCCAGGACCGATTCGTCGATCTGTGTTGCCGACAAGTTTGCAAGTTCTATCCCTACATGGTGGGACAGCAATGTATAAAAATAATCACTAGAGATAATTCCTCGGGAAACCAGAATATCCTCAACCTTCTGATTAAGCCTTTGAGCCTCCTGCGCGATGCCGTCGAACGCTTCGGGGGTTATCAGCCCCTCATTTACGATCATCTCCTTCAATTTTTGCACCGGAATCTGCATATATCCCATTTAGTATACCGCATTAGGACGTTTCATTCCACTATTTGAGCCTTCTTTTCCATATTTTATCAATACTCTTTAATTTCTTATTTTCTGATTCCGGTCGAGCAGATAAATATTCATCCTTTAATCCACGCAAATAAAAACACCCTTTAAGGGTGTTTTTATTTGCGTGGAATTACAAATCCAATCCTGGATCGTTTCCGATCTCATACACAGTGGACGAACTTCCTCCATCATTTCCATCGAGGTCGAGGTCGGTCGCGAACTTGACGCTCTCGAGCTTCGCATTTAATTCATAAGTGTTTGCCGCATCATTGGCAGCATATGCATAGAAATATGTTGCGTCATTGGTCGGATCCTTTGGTAAGGTCGCAAGCGGTGAACCGCCCGAGATTAATCCAAGGTTTACCAATACCCAACCCGCTCCTCCAGTTGTCTGGACAGCATTTGTAGAACATGCCGTCGCGAATGGAGTAGCAGTTCCTATCATACAACGTGCTGAGGTTCCTGAGATTCCCACCAGTAAGTCTGGAGTCGAAACCGTGCTCAAGTATAGATCGATTGCTCCCTTTACCGCTGAGAGGTCTCCTACGCGCTGCGAGTCGCGCGCCTGACGCAAATATTCAACCGGATTGATAACAAGTACTGCAACTGTCGCGAGAACGGCCAAGATCGCGATAACGATCAGGAGTTCAAGCAATGTAAAACCTTTTTGTGCTTTATTCATAAATTATTTTTGATTGCTTTTTTATTTATAGTTATTTGATTCATTTCATCACGCCATTCTCTCGTACGACGCAATATACCATTCGATTCATTTGTACACCTTTTTCTTTTAAGTGCATCCGACCTTTCCAATATTTTGTATCTATTATACAGTAATTCCGAAAACAATGTAAGGAGCTGGGGTGGATAAGTTTTTTTGCGAGAAACCACTTCTTGTACTTTTTCCAGAAAAAGTACCCAAAAGCTTGTGAGCGAAATAAAAAAGCGGAATGGCCTCGAAAATTCCTTACGAAGTCCGAGGGTGCGCCCGTTTATAAACAGGTCCCCGCACCTCGGATTCTGTGGGAATTTTCTTCGGTCATTCTGATCGCTTTTTTATAGCTCACGAGGAATGCTCGATAATTTTCTTCCTCCGTTTTGTCTCTATTTTTACAGCTTACAAATAAATACTAGGATATTTTTATCGCCTATATTGGCACCTTTTTTACCGATGCGCAGATGTGCGAATACAAAAGATTCCGCCCAAGGCGGAATCTTAACTACGGATCATATGGTTGGCACGGGAGCAGGCGCTTCCGGTTGCACTCCCCCAACAAATTCTTTCACTCGCCCCACCAAGTCATCAATCGATGTCTTTGCCTTTACAAAATATTCGATCGCACCCAGTGCTTTCCCCTTCTCCATGTCCTCAGGCTGTCCAAGGTTTGATATTACGATGATCGGCAGGTCCACATTCTGCAGTTTTATCTGTCCATCGGTTCGAATGTCTTCCATAACCTCAAATCCTGAGCGCTTTGGGAGGATGATATCCAATAACACAAGTTGAACCGAAGTCGTGCGCAATGCAGCCAACGCTTCTTCTCCATCACGGGCATGGACAACCTCAAAACCCTCCTTTAGGAGTCTATTTTTCAGCAATGACGACAAAAATGGATCATCTTCGACAAGTAGGATCTTCTGCATAACGGTAAATGACTGTCTATTTGTATAGTATATCATACTTTAAGTAACCGACAACCTAATTTCAATTACAACTTTCCCCGCTGATGCGGGCTTATCTTTTTCGTACTTTTTTAATAAAAGTACGCCAAAAAGCGCAAGCGAAATAAAAATAGAGGCTAACCTCGTAAACTTCTTACGAAATAAACTTTCGCCCGCTTAGCTCCGCGGGACCCCGAAAGTTTATTTCTGTGGAAGTTTTTCTCGTTTAGCTAATCTCTATTTTTACAGCTTGCAACGGATACAAAAACGCCTTTTTTATATGCTCGCAGGTGGAAGATGCGGTGCCGTTTTTCTATTAGCACTCCGCATCTGTCATTCCGAGCCCGCCGAGGAATCTGCTTTCCGACGGCTGACAGATCTCTCAATTCCGCTTCGCTGTACTCGAGATGACAAAGTGGTGCGCTGTCATCCCGTGCTACAACACGGGATCCAGGGTTTTCTGCATTAACTATGCTTTGATATCCAGACTCTGGATTCCCGCCTCCGCGGGAATGACACCCCGCTCTCCTATTTTTCAAATACTTGACATATTTACATAATAGGTATATAATATATTTATAAAATCAATTAGGACATTTCTAACGGCTCAGGCCTACATATCAGCATTCAAAAGGAGAATTACCATGCAAAGGATCATTGTGATTATACTTATTTCCCTGCTGCTTTCCTCCACCGCTTCCGTCGCCTTCGCCGAAAAAGGTTTGCCGCAGATCATCTCGTTCTCGTATCGCTGGAGCGGGGCAAATCAGAGCGGTAAGGACGCCGAAGATTCGGCGATCAAGGATGCGAACGAATGGATGAAGAAGAACTTCAAAAAGGTTCGTGTCATCAACCACTCGGTCAGCGGAAACTCCGGTGTACTTGTAGGAAGGCAGCCTAGCACCTACTATAACCACGAGTTTCCGATCACTACGGGCTCCACTGGATTCTCCACGGTCACCATTCTCTACATCGAGAAGTAAGTGACCACCGCTTCACGGGCGGCGCAGTAATGCGCCGCCCGTTTTTTATCGCATACAAAGAAAAACACCACAAGCGAACTTGTGGTATTTTTCATACTGTCTTCAACCGAATCACATATATCATCAAAACCTTTTTTAGTCATCCAATGGATCGTGACTTATGGCTCCACGACCAACACCATTTAAAACCGACTCTAAAAATATTTAATTAATCTACGCACAGCTTCCGCTACGCGTGCCTTGTTACGACTTCACCCCTGTCACTGATCTCGAACTCATCC